>ENA-OBIO01000013-OBIO01000013.1-metagenomes-genome-assembly--contig:-NODE-13-length-115620-cov-21.6701_pt1 | contig 115620 bp, 119 predicted proteins | sample MGYA00153383_OBIO01 | MGnify analysis MGYA00153383 | reverse complement strand
TGAAATCCTCTGAAACCTTTGCACAGCCTGACTTACAAATTTATGGATAGGTCTAATGATTAACCCTACATAAAAGGAAGAATTTACAATGAGAGCAGTATGTTGGCAAGGGACTCATGATGTCCAAGTAGAAACAGTGCCCGATCCCAAAATTTTAAATCCCCGCGATGCAATTATCAAAGTCACCATGACTGCCATTTGTGGGTCTGATTTACATTTGTACAATGGCCTTAATCCAACCATGAAGAAAGGTGACATCCTAGGTCATGAATTCATGGGTGAAGTTGTTGAACTAGGGAGTAGTGTCAAAAATATTCAACTCGGCGATCGGGTTGTTGTTCCTTTTCCAATTTCTTGTGGCTCATGTTTTTTCTGTAGCCGAAGCTTTTCTTCATTGTGTGATAACTCCATTCCCAGTGCGACGCTAGTCGAAAAAGTTCTGGGTTATGCTCCTTCGGGTTTGTTTGGTTATTCTCACATCACGGGAGGATATGCGGGCGGTCAAGCTGAATATGTCCGTGTCCCGTTTGCGGATGTGGGCTTATTCAAAATTCCAGAAGGATTGACTGATGAGCAAGTTGTATTCCTGAGTGACATTTTCCCGACGGGTTATATGGGAGCCGAAAACTGCCAAATTCAGCTTGGTGATACGGTTGCAATTTGGGGTTGTGGACCCATTGGACAATTTGCGATTCGCAGCGCCTATTTGCTCGGAGCCGATCGAGTGATTGCGATCGATCGAGTCCCTGAACGGTTACACATGGCGAAACAAGGCGGAGCAGAAATTTTGAATTATGAAGATTTCGACATTGGTGAAGCCTTAAAAGAAATGACGGGTGGACGGGGACCTGATTCAGTCATGGATGCCGTAGGAACAGAAGCACATGGTAGTGGTTTAGAAGGGTTTTACGATCAAGTAATGCAAGCCGTCAAGCTCGAAACCGATAGTCCTAGTGTGCTAAGACAGGCGATCGTGGCCTGCCGCAAAGGAGGAACAGTTTCGGTTCCTGGTGTGTATGCGGGGTTAGTGGATAAGATTCCGATGGGTGCTTTTATGAACAAGGGTTTGACGATGAAAACAGGTCAAACTAATGTTCATCGATACTTACACAAGTTACTCGATCGAATCCAAAAGGGCGATATCGATCCGTCTTTTGTGATTACTCATAGTCTCCCGTTAGAACAAGCCCCTAAAGGCTATGAAATTTTTGAACAAAAAAAGGCTGGCTGTATAAAAGTTGTACTTAAACCCGGTCAACTAGCTTAAGTGATTTCTAGGAATAAGTTTACCGGAGGCCCCAACCCCAATTCTGGGGACTTCGGAAATTCATGTTCCCCCAGAATTGGGGGCTAGGGAGTCGATCGATTCTAGATTCTTACTGCGGATCGATTTTTCTCAGCTCAGTCCCCGTGAAATAATGCTTCACGATCGTCGCATATCCCTGATTTTGTTCCGCCAACGCCTTCGCGCCGTACTGACTCAAGCCGAGACCATGGCCGAACCCATTCCCGCGAATCTCGAATGAACTAAACGCCTGATTTTTAGCGCCACTCTTCGTCTGACCCAACTGCGGCACGATCAAAATCTTCGCGCTGCGTAAGTTCAACTCATCACGCAAAAAACTCGTCTTCACCCGCTTCCGCGAGGAGCCACTGAAAAACTCCAATTCTTTGTAGCTCTTGCCCAGCGTCATCGCTCCAACAGGTTCGACCTTATCAATTGGACCCATTCCAACCAAATTTCCTAACGCCGATCGGCCAATGGTCTTTGTCCATGATGCCACCGGAGAACTCGTATCATAATCCTTAACCGCTTTCAAGTACGGCACTTGACTGCCCCACACGTCTTCCACATTCTCTGTCGCCCCCCCGTCCGGACCACCTGACGATGAGTGAAACAACGCCTCAATAATTTGCCCGCGATAGGTCAACACTTGCCCTGCCGTCGCTGCAACTGCCGCCTGGGTTCCTGCCGACTCGTCCTGAACCCCGCGATACACTTGGCACCGCGCCGTATCGCACAGGTCAAAATTTTTATTTCCATCACGGTTCCGACGATACAGTGCATAGGACCGAGCCGCAACCGCCTGTGCCTTCAATGCCTCCTGATGCCAACCGCCGTTCATCTCGCCTCCTAGGACGCTCGCGAGATACACCTCCAAATCTACATAATTCACTGCCGTCAGTCCGCCTCCCGTGGGAACCAGCATCGTTTTGCCGCGATACCACCGATCGCCAATCCACACGACCCCATTCGCATCCTTCGGCTCAATCACAATCCGGCTGGCGCTCCACTTATCAAGATTTACACCCGACCCACCACTGACTGCCGTAAAGCCATTCATTCCCTGGATTTCCCCTAACACCTGTCCCGCCCCATTCTTCACCAGCGCATTCACAGAGCTTCCCACCCGCACACTTCCCACATTTTCTTCAATCGCAACTCGCAAATCCAAAGATCCCGCGATCGCACTCGTCAACGTCGAAACTTGGACCGAAACAATCGCCGCAGTGATCGTGAAGAGCGATCGAGAAAAAGACTTAAAATGAGAAAGCATAGTGATAAAAATTAGAAATAGGACTAAGAACTCTTCGCTTTACATCGGGCAATCGTACGAATCTGGAGACCTCCGCGTAATAGATACGAAAGGAACAGATACGAAAGAAACGACTAACCCGTTGCTAGGATAGACGAAATACATCCAAAATATTCACCCTCCACGGTGATTCCCCAAAATCCTTACTCACACCTCATCGATCGACTTCACTTATCAGCCGCATAACATTTCGGAGAACGAAGCAGTGGAAATCACATTTTTAGGCACCAGCTCAGGCGTCCCCACCCGATCGCGCAATGTTTCCAGCGTTGCCCTTCGTCTCCCCCAGCGCTCCGAAATTTGGCTCTTCGATTGCGGCGAAGGCACCCAACAGCAATTTCTCCGTAGCGATTTGAGCGCCAGCCAAATCCGCCGTATTTTCATCACCCACATGCACGGCGACCACACCTTTGGACTCATGGGCTTGCTCGCCAGTTGCGGACTCGCCGGCACCGTCAGCGAAATGGACATCTACGGTCCCCCCGAACTCAAAGAATATCTAACCAGTGCCCTGCGTCACTCCCAAACTCATCTTGCCTATCCCCTTCGTATTCATACCGTCAAACCCGGATTTGTCATGGACGACGGCGAATTTCGCGTAGACTGCGCCCTGCTCAAACACCGCGTCACCGCCCACGCCTACCGCATCACCGAACGCGATCGCCCCGGCACCTTCGACGTCGAAAAAGCCAAAGCAGAGGGTATCCCCTTCGGCCCCCTTTACGGCAAACTCAAAAATGGCCAAACTGTCACTCTTCCCGACGGACGCACCGTAGACGGCACTGATTTTGTCGGACCCACCGAAAACGGACGCAGCATGGTCTACTGCACCGACACGGTATTTTGCGATCGAGCGGTCGAACTCTCCCGCGACGCCGACGTCTTAATCCACGAAGCCACCTTTGCCCACGCCGAATCCGAAATGGCCTTTTCCCGCCAGCACTCCACCACCACCATGGCCGCCCAAACCGCTCATCTTGCAGGCGTCCGGCAACTCATCATGACCCACTTCAGCCCTCGCTACGCACCCGGCAACGGCGGTACCGAATGGAAAGACCTCCTCCTCGAAGCCAAAGCTATCTTTCCAAACACCCTAATGGCCAAAGACTTCCTCACCTACGAAATTCCCCGCCGCCGCGAAAAATCCCCTCCCAAAATCTAAATCCCCAATCCCCGCCGCCCGCCCCAAAAAGCCTCAGAACCCAAACCTAAAAAACAAAAATTCTCCAGCTCCAGATCCAAAACCGCCCTCAAATACCTCAAAATCGAAAACCTAATCGACTGGACGATCGATGCCCCACCCACCCCCGCAACCCCCTTCTTCAAACAACGCCTCGATCGCCTCGAACACTGCTTCGACCTCCAAAGCTACGAACGCTCCCGAGAACTCCTAATAGACGCCTTCTGCGAAGAAGCCCCAATCATCTGTGAAAACCTCAAAATTTGGAAAGGCGCGGCCCTAGAAAGTCAAGACCTGATTGGCTAAGCTGACTACCTACTCACCCAACGACGCGTCTACGTCGAAGCTCCACTCCTGTGTGTCGTCAAAGCTAAAAAAGACGATTTTGAGCAAGGAGCTGCCCAATGCCTCGTCGAAATGAAAGCCTGCCAATGGAATAACCAGCAAGCCAGCTCAATGCTTAACCGCCCGATCGACATTTACGGCATCGTCACCAACGGCGAAGGCTGGAAATTTTACTGCCTTACCACCGAAAACCAGGTCTTAGAAACCCACCTCTACTCCCTCCAAGATCTCGATCGAATCCTCAGCACCCTGCATCACGTCTTCCACTGCTGCCAAAAAAATCTCGCCAAAAAACCAATCTAAAACCCTCGCGAGATCGGATCCGCCACACCCGATCGATCGTCCATCGCCACCCCACCGGGCAACACCCAATCTTGGGTCAACCTAATCTCCAGAACCTGTCCAGGCTGCACCGCCGTCACCTTAGGCGTCGTCGCATAGGTAATCGCGGCCCCCGCCGCCGCCCCGCCAATCATATTTCCGCCCGTCAAACCCCCAATAATGATTCCCGCCAACGCCCCAATCCCCGAATTCTGCAACAAGCTCCCCTGTTTCGGATTCCGACTTCCCCCCAGATCCCCCGACTCCGCCACCAGCGTCACCCTCTGACCCTGAATCGCAATAGCACTTGCCACAAAGCGACTATTCATCACCCCACCCTCAAACCGCCCATAAATCGTCGTCCCCTCCGGCGCAATCACGAGTCCCGATCGATCGCGAATCGTCGTCTGAAGCACCAACATCTCTTGCCTTGCTTCCCCATTCTTCACCGCCACCGACGAAATCCCCGTATACCGAACCTTCAGCACCGTCCCGATCGGCAACATCAACCCATTGTTAACGCTTAGATTTACACCATTGGTCAATCTAGGAGGCATTTCCGGTGGCAACGACGTCACACCTCCAGTCTCACCCAACGGCTGCCCAAACTGAATCAACCCCGGCACTACCGACGCTGGACTATTAGCGATCGCCTGTCTTTCCACAGCCTGCACCCCCGAACCACTCGGACGGTAGTTCTCCGTCTGCACAACTTGAGTCTGCACAACTTGAGTCTGCGGTTGCATGATTGGCGAAACAGACGGACTCAGACTCGGCATAGGACTCACCCTCGGCACAGTCGGCACAATATACGGCACCCGATCGGGCAACGGCATCACACCAACGTTGGGCGTCACAGCAGGCAACACGTTTGGCATTGCAGCAGGCATCACGCTGGGAATTACATTAGGCATGGCACTGGGTAGCCCACTAGGAATCACGCTGGGCACCGCCGCAGGAGTCACCCAAAGGCTCCCTAGAGGCGGGACCGAAACAGTCGGCACGCCTGATCCAATACCCGGAACAATAGCCGGGATCCCATCCGGAATCGGCATCGCACTCACGACACTAGACGGATTCCCTTGAACCTTTTGACGCTCACCCTTCGGCAGTCCCATCTCAAGACTCGGCACCGTGATCGGAGGCATCGCCATCGCAGGCACCTCTAGAACCGCAGGCGTCGTTTGTAACAAATCCGATGGCCTAGTGGCGATCGTCCCAGCCGTTTCAAGCTTCGTCACCGCAGGCAAATTCACCGCAGGCTTGATCTCAACAGGATTCACTAGCACCAACTGCGGCACCGCGATCGGAATCACCTCCGACACGGGCTTAGCTGGGGCCTTGATCTCAGCAGGCTTAATTTCAGCAGGTTTAGTCGCAACAGGCTTAGTCTCAACAGGCTTCACCCTCGCGCTCAACATCACCGATGCCATCCCTGGCGGCAATTCACCCGCCGTCGGCACCACCGCAGGCTCCGAAGATTGATTGAACCGCCCCGGCAAATTTGTCTCCCCCGAAATCGGTGAAACAGACGGAATCACTGGAACGATCGCATTTCCTGAAACAACCTCATTTCCTGAAACAACCACACCTGACGGATTTTCCGCTGTCCCCGTCGAACTCATCCCCGCCAACAGTGGACGAACCGACCACACATCACTCACAGATCGCAGCCCGTCTCCCACCCGATCGATCGCCACCTGCCCCTTCAAAAACACCGCATCCGCCGCCATAAACAGCGTCACCCGAACTAGTCCAGGCTGCAACTGATCCACCGTAATCTTTTTCACCGGACCCGACGCATAGGACGTTTCAGCCAGCGCATTGCCCACCTGCGTATCCTGCAAATCGACCACAATCCGCGCGGGTTGCGCCATCAAGAAATGCCGAGGCTTCACCCCATCCGCCACCTCAAACTTTAATTGTCCACTCGCCGGATCATAATTCCATCCATCAATGGAAGTTGCCCGTGCCCCTATTGCACCTACTATCACCGCTGCGATCGCCACAACCACTGCACTCGTCGAACGCAATGGATTCAAGTGCAATGGATTCAAATTATTCAGCTTCAAATTATTCAGCCGCAACAAGAGACGCAGTAGCATAGGGCAAAATCTCGCCTAACGATCGCTACCACGATAACTGCAACTTCAGAAAGCGCACGTTTATTTACACACTTATCTCAAATGTGCAACTCCCAAAAAACATTCTTTCCCATCACTTCACCGACTTCAGCGTCGAAAAGAACTCAATAGTCGCCACAATCAGCGGATACAACACCCCACCCAGCCCAATCCATCCCCCGATTTGCCCCAAAATCGAACCCAATAGCTTCGAGTCCCGCGCCGCCGTTCGATCGCTCGACAGCACCACAAACCGCGAACTAAGCGTAATCAAAATTGCCCCACCGATACCCAGCGGAATACTTAATGCAAACCAAGCCTTCAGCTTCACCCCCGGATTAATCACCCCCAAAGCCGGGAAAAACAACAGCCCCACAAACTCCGCCACCACCCACAGCGTCAACGCACTCACAAAATCCTTCCGCTGAAGCTCATCCAAAGAAAAACGACTCATGACGCCCCCGACTCCCAAAACTTTTAGAATTTCTTAAACCGATCGCCCACCCTCAAGTCCCGATCGTTCAACTAGCATAGAGGAATACCATAAATACAGAACGCAAACCATGACACTCCACGACCTCTTCACCCTCTGCCTCATGCTCAGCCCCGGTCTACTCCTCTCTGTTCTCGTCATGGCCACTTTTGCCGCAGGCGGTTAACCCCCAAACCCTGGCGTTCAGCATGTAGCAACATGCGCTAAGATACACAAAAGTTAACAAACCAATATTGAGGGCCATCCCATGCTAAATCACCTTCTCGCCTTAAACCCTGCCGTCCACCAAGAAATTTACCTTCACTACTTCAATGGTGTTTACGGCATCGGAGCATTAGCCGCAGGCGTCATCGGCGTCATCGCCTGGTACAACTCGAAGCGCCCCGTCGGTTGGGAAGATCGCGATCGCCCCAGCTTCATCCCCACCATCAAAACCCCACCCGAAGATTAAACTCCCCACCCCAAACATACAAAAACAAAATCCCCCGATCGCCCAAAGAATCGAGGGATTTTTAACACGCAAAAAACAACCCGTCCTGCCATCAAACCCGCCTCAACCTCACCATAAAAAAACCATCCATATCCTGCCGATGCGGCACCACCCTCACCCATCCATCCACCTCCATCAGCGGAAAAACCGGATTACCTTCCTCAACCCGATCGATCGCCCACCCCGGATGCGCGGCCAAAAACGATTTCACCACCCCCTCATTCTCAGCCGGATGCAACGTACAGGTCGAATACACCAACCGTCCCCCCGGCTTCACCCACCGTGCCGCACTAGCCAAAATCTCCCCCTGAAGCACCACCAGCGTCTCAATACTCTCCGGAGACTGCCGCCACCGCGCATCCGCATGACGATTCAGCGTCCCCAACCCTGAACAAGGCGCATCCACCAACACCCGATCGCACATCCCGTCCCACGTCCGCACCTCTCTCGCATCCCCCTCCAGCATCTCAATCGACGTAATCCCCATCCGATCGACATTCTGCTGTACCTTCTTCAACCGCGATCCCGTCTTATCCAGCGCAATCACCCGTCCCACATCCCCCATCAACTCCGCCAAATGCACCGACTTCCCCCCCGGAGCCGCACACAAATCCGCCACAACCTCCCCTGGCTGCGGGTCTACGAGATATCCCACTAACTGCGCACTCGCATCCTGCACCATCCACTCCCCCGCCGCAAAACCGGGCATCTCCTGTATCGGCCCTGGGCTATGGGACAACCTCAAGCCCATCGGTACCCCCGGAATCCTACTCACCACCACATCCAACGTCCCCAGTATCTGCTCCAATGACTCGAATGACCCACGCCTCCCATTCACTCGCAAATCCAAATGCGGCGGTTGATTCATCCATTCACACAACAACTCCGTCTCCTCGACCCCAAACTGCCCCACCCATAGCGCCACCAACCAATCAGGAAAGCTATACCCCACCCCCAACCGCCCCACCACATCCAACGTAGGATGCATTAAGCGAAGCAACGCATCATTCTTCCGAACGCCAACGCCATCCCCATAATTGTCCCCAACGCCATCGCCCCCATCATTCTCATCCCCTCCATCATCCCCAGCGCCAACCTCCAACTTCCGCACCAACCGCCGCAACAGCCCATTCACAAACCCCGCTAACCCCGCCAACCCATTCCCCTTCGCCAACTCCACCGTCGTATCCACCGCTGCCGAACTCGGAATATGGTCCAAAAACAAAATTTGATACAACCCCACATGCAGCACCACCCGCAGATTCGGAGGCTGCCCCAACGCCGACTTCTTCGCCAACGCATCAATCACCGCATCGAGGGTCCGCATCCGCCGCACCGCCCCATACACCACCTCCGTAAACAACCGCCGATCGCGTGACTCCAGCGGATTTTGCCCTAACAACCGATCGACCACCACATCCGCATACCCGCCCTGATGCACCTGCCGCAACGCATTCACCGCCAACTGACGAGCACTCAACGTCCCAGAGCTTTTGTTAGACCTTTTAGCAGAACCTTTATCACTCTTCACAGATTGGCCCAAAACTCATCACCGCCCATTCAGAAAAAATTAATCTACTCAGCGTAAGTCCCGATTTTAAAAAATACCGGGATAAAATGATACGGCGATCAGACGCTTTCTCTCACCTAAAAGGAGAATTTTAACCGTACAGCAGATCAGCTAACCTGACAGTATCCGTAGAATTGAATCTACTGAATTTATAAAACCGATCGAACTCAACCCTCAATTTCAAGGAAAACGCCCATGCCCTGGTTTGTCAAAATTGAAGAAGGCATCGTTGATAAACAGACCTTCGACCAATACGTCCCGGCGCACGTCGCCTTCGTCAAAGATCTCATCACCCAAGGCCATCATGCCAAAACAGGTCATTGGAGCCAACAAGGGGGTGGAATGCTCCTCTTCCAAGCCGACTCAATGGATCACGCAAAATTAATTATCTCTCAAGATCCTCTTGTCCTAAACCACTGCGTCAACTACAAACTTTACGAATGGTGCATCGTTGTCCAAGAAGAGGCAGAACTGCAAAAATCTTCATAAAATGCAGAAGACCCGGAGTCCACGCCTGCACCGAGCATCCCGTATTGCTGCTACCTTCCGGTCCTGACAAAATTTGGGCGTCGAAGCTGCATGGGTCCGAGTCAGCCACTACAATAGCACGTAAACCTATCTTGTCCAGCATCAATCTGGACTAAACTTCAATCGATCGCCCTCTATCATCAACGTAATCATTGACATATACCTTTACCGAGAACCTCCATGGGACTTAGCGATCTTGTTCAAAAAGCCGTCTATCTTGGCATTGGTGTTGCCGCCTACGCCGGAGAAAAAGCCGGAACCAAACTCAACGAACTCCCAGCCCAACTTCAGAAGCTAGCTGACGAATTTGTCGATCGAGGCGAAATGACCGCCGAAGAAGCCAAACGCTTCGTAGACGACCTCATCCAAAAGGCCCAAAAAGAATCCGACGCCCAGCAATCTAGGACCCCAGCAGCCCCTAATACTCCAACCACTCGCCCTGGGTCTCCTCGCCGGATCGAAATCGACGACGCCCCCACCCAAGTCCCCACGGACAAAATCGAAACTCCACCGACCCAATCACCCACCGATCCCATCACCAACATGCGCCGTCAAATCGACGACCTCCAAGCCGAACTCCGCCGCCTCCGAAAAGACTAGCCCCACATCCCGTCCCCACATCCCGTAAGGGCGCGGGATGCGCGCCCTCTTCCCACCCACCGACACCCACCGATCGCTCTACCGCCTCTCCCGCCCACGCCCGGAATAATCGTCAAACCACCCCTTCCGCCAAAACACCACCAACAGCGAAACCGCAATCCCTGCCATCATCCCTATACAAATCACATACCCCCACTCCCAATTCAGCTCCGGCATATTCCAGCGGGACTTTTCAGTATTAAAATTCATCCCGTACACCCCCGCAATAAACGTCAGCGGAATAAACACACTCGACATCACCGTCAAAAACTTCATAATCTCATTCATCCGATTTCCCACCGACGACAGATACACATCCATCAAGCTCGACGCAACCTCCCGGTACATCTCCACCATATCCAGCACCTGAATCGCGTGGTCATAGCAATCCCGCAAATACACCCTCACCTCATCCCCAATCAACCCATTCCCATCCCGAATCAACGAATTAATTACATCCCGCTGCGGCCAAATCGCTCGCCGCAACGTAATCAACTCCCGCTTCATCGAATGAATCCTCTCCAACGTCTGCGGCGACGGATTCCTCACCACCTCATCCTCAAGTAACTCCAACCGCTCCCCATACACCTCTAACACCGGAAAAAACCCATCCACGATCGAATCTAGGAGCGCATACAACAAATAATCCGCCCCCAACTTCCGAATCGCCCCCTTCCCCGCCTTAATCCGCTCTCTCACCCCCTCAAAGCAGTCATAATCCGGCTCCTCCTGAACCGACAGCAAATAGTGCTCTCCCAAGACAAAACTCACCTGCTCCGTCAAAAAATCCTGCTCGCCCCACGAATTTTGATCCCCCGAATGCTCCAAATGATGATTGAGCGTCCCCCGCAACGTCACCATTCGCGCAATTACTAAAATTTGATCCTCCATCTCCTCCACCTTCGGACGCTGCGGCACATTCACAATATCCTCCAGCAGCAACGGATGCAGCCGAAACACCTCCCCCATCGCCTCCAAGGTCGGTGCGTGACCCAACCCCTTCACATCCACCCACGTCACCGAATCCTGATCGAGATACGCCGCCACGTCCCGAGGACTCACACAACTCACCCGATCGCATCTATTCACACCATAATCCGTCAACGCAATCTCAGGCGCAGCCGCATCTGGCGCAATCTGCAGCACCCCCGGACCCACATTTCCATGCTCCCCAAAATACTCCGATCGCGACCCCGATCGCCCCTTCCTCCCCCGTAGCCCTTTCGCTTTTGGACCCTTACCCTTACGCCCTCGATCGGCCCACCCCTTCTGTAACGCCATAGCCTATCCTTTAGAGTGAAAAACTCCCTAACCATATCAAGATCTACCTCCCCATGCCCGACAGCATTCCCGACATCACCCGCCCCGGTCTCATCAGCAAAATACTCGCCCCCGCCATCCGGCTCTGGCTCAAAACCCAAACGGACCATCTCGACACCCTTACGCTCGAAATCCAAGCCAGCGATCGCAGCGTCCTCAGCGGTAAAATTCCTAAAATCAACCTCACCGCCCAAGCCGCCATTTACCAAGGCATCCACCTGAGCGCCCTCAACCTCATCGGCTCCAACATCCACCTCAACCTCTCCCAAATCCTCCGAGGTAAACCCCTCCACCTCCTCGCCCCCATCCCCCTCGATCTCAACATCCAACTCACCGAAGCCGACCTTAACGCCTCTCTCAACGCCCCCCTTCTTCAACCCGCCATCACCCAATTCATCCAACTCCTCCTCCAATCAACCCAAGACAACACGACCCCGCTCAATCTCCAAAATCTTGCCTGCCGCCTCGAAGACAACACCCTCACCCTTTGGGGCAATCTCATCAGCGAAACTAGCGAAATCTCCCAACTCGCACTCCGCACCCAGCTTCACCTCACCACACCCAACCAACTCACCCTAGTCGCCCCTACTTGGCTTCCCCATGCCAACGCTAAACGGGGAATGCTCATCTCTGATCTAGAAGGCCATACCTTTGACCTCGGACCCGACACCCGCTTCAGTCAGCTTCACATTAGCCCCACTCACATCGCTGCGGCCCTCACCCTTACCGTCCTCCCCTAAGCCATCCTTTCTAAACCGTCTTCCCTCTAGGTCTCTTTTATTCAGAAGTCAGCACTCTTAACAAGAGTAACGTTAGATTTTGTTACGTGAAGAACTGTATCTTACGGTCAGTGCTTATATTATTTGTTGTAGGCAATGGCTTCGATTAGTGGAATTTAATGGATAAAATTATTCGTTTTAGAGTCGATTTAGTGAATTCTATTCACAATTTCAAATTTCATTCGATCGAGATTTTATTGTTCCGTTGATCGATTTACTTTTTTAAATCCTAATCACTAGATGCTCTCTGACCCGATCGTGCGTGGGGTTAGACCTTCAAGTCCGACTTAAAGATTTGACTTAAAGATTTAACTGACGCGCTCAATTGTCCACTGTTCATCACCCTTATCAGAAAACCCCTCATAACATCATCTCCATCCCACGATATTCCCCCTGACAAGAGAACGCTTCAACCGATCTCCAGCCTTAAAACCGGATCCAGGCTCAGAGCGTCGTTGTAGGTTCACTTTCTAAGGAGAAGACTGTCTATGCAGTTAGGCCAACCGATCGATGGCAGTTCAAACGATCGTGACATCACGCCTAGTTTAGGAAGTGCCCCATTTTTAGCTGACCCATTCACCCCTCGCCGCGATCGAATCGCCATTTTGATTGATGGAGCCAGTCTATTTTATGCCGCTCTCCAGCTCCAAATCGAAATCGACTACCTCAGACTTCTAGGTTACCTCACCACCAATCGACAGCTCCTTCGAGCCTATTTTTACACCGGAAACGATCGCACCAACGAGCGCCAACAAGGCTTTCTCTTCTGGATGCGACGCAACGGCTACCGCGTCGTCACCAAAGATCTAGCCACCTGTCAAGACGGTAGTCACAGAGCCAGCCTAGACGTCGAAATCGCCATAGACATGCTCACCCTGGGGACTTACTGCGACACTCTAATCCTGATCAGTGGTACGGGAGACCTCAATTCTGCGATCAATGCTCTTTCCTACAAAGGTGTCAAAATCGAAATCATTAGCCTCCGATCGAGCACCTGCGAACACCTGATCAACCTCGCCGATCGATTTATCGACCTCGCCGAAATCCAAGACCAAATCCGCAAAATTCCCCCACAAAACACCCCAAATACCCCACTTATCCCCAATCAACGCCCGATCGACCCCACCACCAACGTCACAAAATAAAACACCAACGGAGCCGTAAACAAATAGCTGTCGGTGCGATCGAGAATCCCACCATGCCCCGGAATCAGATCCCCCGAATCCTTCACTCCCGCATCCCGCTTCATCAATGATTCCGTCAGATCCCCCAGTAAACTCACCACCCCAATCATCAACCCAAACACCGCACCTGAAAGCCCAAACCAGCCCCAGCCTAACGCCCGCGCGCCCAAAACACCCACAATCACACTCCCCAATACCCCAAAAAAAGCCCCTTCCCACGTCTTCTTCGGACTAATCTCTGACAGCGGCGTCCGCCCCACCATCCGGCCCATCACATAGGCTCCAATATCTGCCGCCCAAATACATCCAAACGCCAACAGCGTCACCACCAAACCCTGGGGCAATCCCACCCAAAACGGCTTTTCCACCCCAAAAAACCACGAGCCATCCAGCGGCAAATTAATCACCAATCCCTGCCCAAGCCCGCGCAACCTCACCCAAAAACTCGGCAAATAGCCCGTATAAAATAATCCCATCACCGACGCCGACAAATCCGCGATCGTCGCCAACTTCGGTCGAAACAGCAGATAAAAACAAATTAGCGTCCCCGACACCGACAAAATCGCATCCGTCAACTCAGGCCGACCATAACTCGCCAACACCAACACCTGACTCACCAACATCGTCGTCTTCACCGCAGGCAGCATCCCCTTCGCCCGCACCATCTTGAAATACTCCAATTGCCCCAAATACACCAGAATCCCGATCGCCAGTGTGAAATACCAGCCCCCCAAGACCAACATCAACAGCGCCAGCACAATAGCCACCACCCCACTGACAATCCGCGTCCAAGTCTTAGAACCCACCACCCTCACACCCCAAAATAAATCAAAACCAAATCCTGAGAAAACTCTATCATCCTCCACCCCTCCCCGTAAGGGCGCGCGCAACCCTCTCCTCTCCTCTCCAACCCCTCCCACACGCTCTACCCCAACTTCTCCCCACTCAGCACAAAAATCGGATCCATCGCTGCAAAGACCTCACTTAGCCCCCGCTTCTCCAACCGATTAATCCCCGACTGCACCACCTCCACATTTCGTACCTGCAACTCTGACAAACACTCCGAAATCTGATACAAACTCTCCAAACTCGCCGCCGTCGCCACCAGCCGCCCACCGCTCTTCAGCCGTCCCCACAGCGCTGTCAAAATCGGCTTAATAGGCCGTCCCCCCTCCAGACAAATACGATCGGGACTCTCCCCCATCTCCCCAATACAATCCGGCGCAACGCCCTCAAGCACCCGCACATTTCCTACCCCAAAGCGATCGCAATTTCGCCGAATCAAACTTGCCACCTCCGCATCCCGCTCCACCGCCACAATCTTGCCATTCGGGCACAGCAACCCCGCCTCCACCGGAATCGTCCCTGTCCCTGCCCCCACATCCCACAGCACCGAGTCACCCTTCAACCGCAAATATGACAGCAGCAGCAATCTGACCTCCCGCTGACTCATCGGAATCCCCGGCAAACTCTCAAAATACTCATCCGGAATCCCCGGCGTCACATAGGACCAAATCGCAGAAGGCATAGTACTAGGAATAGAGAATGAAGAATTGAGAGGGATAACTACGGACCCGAAAAGACGGCATCTTCCACATCCTGCCGACTCAGCGAATATTTAAACGATCGCGTCACATCTACCCCTTCCCCCACATATTTCACCAACACCTGCTCCGTCTCCAACCAAAGCTCCGCCCGCCACATCGCCCTCGAAACTGTCCAGTGATCGAGCTGACTGCGGTCCTGCTCACACCCCTGGTTTCTGAGCCACGTCTCCAACTGCCCCAGCGAATGACTATAAAGCGGCATATCCGCCGACAACAACTGCATTACCATACCTGAATCTACTCCACAGTCCAAATAAACCTACCCTCATCCTACCTCCAAGTCCAGTCATCCCGTAAGGGCGCGATTTCCGCGCCCACCACCCGCACCTATCGTCCCCACAAAAAAGCCACCAACCCCAAGCACCCCAAAAACGTTACCCCAAACATAAAAATCGCAAACAGCTCCCCCGACGAAAACGATCGATCCTCCGGGTCCAAATACGCCGAAAAACTCAGATCATCCTGCCACTTCTCACCCAAATCCGCCCGTCGCCGCTCCTCCTGCATCACCGTCGGCAGCCCCCGCACCACATACACTGACGACACCCCAATCATCAAATCGTATTGCAGACGACGTTCAGGATGACTCAGCGTCGCGTAAGCTTCATTCAACAATTGGAACTCTACCTGCGCAACAGATACTTCCAGCGCCGTTGTATCCGGATGACACCGCAAACTCAGCTCACGATATATCCGTCGAATCTCTCCCACCGAAGCCGAAGGATGGAGTCCAAGCCTGACATAGTACGTTTCCTCCCCTGTATCCTTCATGCGTTCCTCCGCTCTAGATAACTCTCAAATTATTGCCTGATTATTACTGACATAGTGTAGCAATGAGTAAACGACCCAATATCAGCCGTGTATCCACTGACAAAATTTAACCCAACCCCAACATCACGATTACCTTTCCTTGACGTTCGTCCTCTAGAGTCAAAATACGAGACACGAACAACAGCTTCAAGATTGACTCCAAAAGGTAGCTAGATCCTATGATTTTCACTCCCTCGATCGTACGTTCCGACCTAACCATCCTAAAGGCTCTACTTGAAGGACGCTATCACGGACGAAGACTTCAAACCTTCCGGAAAGGCCAGAATGTCCCCCTCCACGACCAAGACATCTGGCTCGTCTATCGTGGCGTCGTTCAGCTCACCACGCTCTACCCTAGCGGTGACGAAGCGATCGTCGGACTCGTGTCCCCCCTCATGCCCTTCGGAACTCCCCTCAGCACTTTACATCCCTACAGCGCCAGCACTCTCACCGAAGCTGACCTAATGCGTCTCCCCTGGAGCGAAGTCAATCAGTCCCCCGAACTCATGGAATGCCTGCTGGGCCAGATGGTCCGACGCCTTCAACAGAGCGAAGCCTTCAGCGCCATCGCAAGCCATCGCCGCGTCGAAGATCGCCTGATCGAATTCCTTAACTTGCTTAAGCGCGAACTCTCCCAGCCCACTCCCCAAGGACATAGGCTTACCATCCGCCTGACGCACCAACACTTCGCAAACGCGATCGGGACCACCCGCGTAACGGTCACTCGGCTCTTGGGTCAACTCCGCGATCGCCACCTTCTCGACTTCGACACCACCCGCCACATCCTCCTCCCATAACCCAATCCAAAATCAACCCCAAACAAAACCCCTCGGATTCTTTTGAAATCCGAGGGGTTTTAATAGATGCCAACGTAGGATGAGTTAAGCGAAGCAACGCATCACTCTTCCCAAATTCAACCGCTCCCAAATTAAGCCGCCAAATTAGCCGCTACAAAATCCCAATTCACCAATTTATCCAAGTAGTTTGCGATATACCCAGGACGCGCATTCCGGAAATCAATGTAATACGCATGTTCCCAGACATCCAAAGTCAAAAGAGGCTTCTGACCCTTCGTCAACGGATTATCCGCATTCCCCGTCTTCGTGATCTTCAGAGAACCCGCCTCCTCAACCAACCAAGCCCAACCGCTCCCAAACTGCGTCGTCGCAGCAGCAGTGAACTCCGTCTTAAAAGCATCGTAGCTCCCAAAAGCCGCCACAATCTTAGCCAGCAAATCGCCAGTCGGAGCACCGCCCCCACCCGCTTTCAGACTGCTCCAGAAAAACGAGTGATTCCAGACCTGAGCCGCATTGTTAAAAATGCCTGCTTGATCGGCGTTCCCCGCCGTCATCTTAATCACCTCTTCCAAGGACTTTCCAGCAAACTCAGCCTTTCCCTCAATCAGCTTATTCAAATTATCAACATAAGCCTTGTGATGCTTACCATAGTGAAACTCAAAGGTCTCAGCCTTCATCCCATAGGACTCCAACGCATCTGGAGCAAAAGGTAACGGTGTTTGTTCAAATGCCATGATAATCTGCTCTCTATATAAAATTCGATCGGGACCAACCGCAATCGAACTGGAATCAAGCGCACTCACAACGTAGCCATATCCAGTTCAACTTACCGTCTTCGTAGATCTTAACAGATGGCTCATGATCTTTGTAGTCTGGTCACCGTAATACTGGCGAACAAAGAATTAAGGGTGAATTAAAGCGAGGTCCCCATCGCCATCTGACCCATCCGAAGCTTAGAACCGGGTGCAGGCTTCAAAATCACCGCATTGATCGGCACGATGCCCGACTCATCACTCCCCAAACAGGTCGCCGCCCGGTAGGACAGGTCCAGAATCCGCAAATGTTCATCCACATAAGGACCGCGATCGTTAATCCGAACAATCACACTCTTGCCATTCTTACGGCTCGTCACTCGCACATAGGTATCAAAAGGCAACGTTCGGGACGCCGCCGTCAGATCGTACTGGTTATAAACCTCACCTGTGGCCGTAATCCGACCGTGAAAATAAGGGCCATACCAAGACGCCACGCCATTAATGACGTCCGACGTATCCTCTAATTCATACATTTTCGCCTGAGCCTGGGCCAATTCCAGCTCCAATTGTCCCAACGCCACCCGCATGTGATTCGTCCACTCGATCGCCAACAGTTCGGCATTGCGATCGAGTGCCTGAGCCAACTCCGGATTCACCCCATAAAGCACCTGATCACCCAGCTTCACTGCCGGATTCTCCCTATCAAAGCCCGGTCTAAGCTGCGAAAAATCCACATCCGGAGTCTTCAACGCCTGCCGAACCGCCTTAGAAAACTGATTGGCCTCACCCTTCGTCGGGAACTCAGCTACCTTACAGCCCTTCAGCAATACCTGAAAACGACCACCATTAGCCTGCGTTTTTGGCGCACTGTCCGTCTTCGGAGAACATTGCCAAGAGTCTGAACGCAAATCTGCGATCGATCGACCGCCTAAATCAGACCCCGAACCGGACTTAGCGGCCATAACAGTTGGGACCGTAAAGAGACTGTCGCTAGCCTCATCAAACCAAGAGCGAGTCTTCGGCTGAAACAAATTCCCCATAAGCTTCCCAGACGGCATCTCCAGAGACGAAGACTGCCAAACCAGCGTTTCATCCATAGAGACTTGAAGAAACTGGAATGCCGGAAAGATAAACCTTTCAACCACTTTTCCCCGCCCTAAAGACGGACCGATCGGCTCATTTCCAGCCCCAGAGGAACCCAAAAACAACGGTGAAGGCCATAAAGACACAACAGGAAAATCAGACGTCAATGCAAGAACGGGTAAAGCTTCCGCAAAGAAATAGCCCAGAACTAGGCCAACACGTAACAATTTCAAGGTGAGCATGTGATGCTAAAACAAGAATGTAAGATGCACTACAGTTTTCAAACCTTTTAAGTATAAAGATGAGGTGAAGAAAATCTATCTACCATAAGGAAGTATTGAGTCCAAGAAGAAAGTGAGCGAATTGGCTCATTAAGCCTCAAAATCCAGACTATTCAAGTGCTTCAAATCCAGGTTCAGCAGGATACTACTTCTCGATCGAAGGTATTAACGTCAGGAAACTATGACATTTTGCCTCAACAAGTCAGCTTAATCGTGACAATCTTGGGTCATATTTCACTCAAACTCATCTTTATAGTCAAAGGTATAGAAGCGCCTAACGTCCCTTCAAGTTGTATCCTCTCAGCTTAGACACCAGCTATCTGGCTAGATTAATCTAGCCAGAGGGTAGAGATTTTAGATCTCTGGCTTCGGCCTAGACTATGAGCGTCTGAAGTAGCGTAGATACTGGGTTATGAAAATGAAAAAGATGTGCTTTTCCTTAGTGGATGTTTTTTCTAGCGTTCGATATTCGGGAAACCCTCTGGCCGTATTTATAAATGTAGGCAATTTGGATCTAGCTCAGATGCAGGCGATCGCCCGTGAAATCAACTTCTCCGAAACCACCTTCGTCCGATCGCTCTGGCTCAATCCTCATCAGGGCTACGACGTTCGCATCTTCTCCCCCATCAAAGAACTCCCCTTCGCCGGACATCCTACCCTTGGAACAGCGTTTGTCATCCGGGAGCAATTGCGATCGCAGGGGCAAGATTTGGCCAATCGCTTAATCCTGAACCTAGCCGTGGGAGCCATTCCAGTGGAAGTCTCCGCAGACGATGTGTTTTGGATGAAGCAAAATGCCGCGACGATCGGTCCGGTTTTAGATTATTCAATGAAGGTCGCCGCCGCACTGGGCTTGGATCTTAGCGATATTCACGAGACATGGCCTATTCGGGAAGTTTCAACCGGGTTGCCCTTTTTGATGGTGCCGCTGCGGGGATTATCGGCGCTGGGTCGGAGTCGGATGGTGAGCGATCGATTTTTGGCCCTGATGGCTCAGACAACGGCAAAGGGACTATTTATGTTTTGCGAAGAGACGCGGGACAGTGCGCATCAGTTTGCGGCTCGAATGTTTGCACCGGAGTTGGGGATTATGGAAGATCCGGCCACCGGAAGCGCCAACGGGTGTTTTGCGGGTTATTGGGGCGCATTGGAACGCGAAGTCGATGCGATCGTGGAGCAGGGCTATGAAATGGGTCGTCCATCGCAGGTTCGGATCCGGGGACGTCTAGAAAATGGTGCCATTCAGGTCTCGGTAGGCGGTGAAGTGGTCGCGATCGCCCAGGGACTTTGGGGATAGATTGCTTCTTTTCCCTAATCCATCACCCCAAACTCCAACACCGGATTTTGCGATCCTCCAAACCTCAAGCGCATTCCGGCCTTCAGTTCTACCTCCTCATGATTAATCTTCCGCCATCCCCCAGCCTCCTCCACCCACGTTCCATAGCGCGACAAATCCTTCAAGAAAAACCGACTTCCCACCCCCCCAAACCCGCCTCGACAGAACAGATCTGCATGACGCCGCGATACCCCTGCCTCTCGTAGCACCACATCATTTTCCTCACTCAAGCCCACCTGCATCAACCCGCCCCTTAACGCCCACATCACCCCCGAACCCTCCAGCCGTAACCCCATCACCCCGCCCCGCAAAATCCCAAACTGCGTCGGATTCATGGGAATCTGCGTCAACCCCGCTCTCAAAGGCTCCACCAGCACCCCATCAAACTCCGGATGCATATATAGCACCGGAAGCGTCCAAGCCTGCTGGTTAAACTTAAACACCGACAGCAAGCTCTGCCGCGCCAGCATCACCGATCGATCAATAGACAACCGTTCTGCCAACCCCTGCGCAAACACCCGCACAAACGCTAACGCCTCCTCATCTGCAATGGAGTCCCGCATGGCCAACACCGCCGGAACTCCGTGGTGCAACAACACCTCCGCCAAACTGCTCCTCGGAATCGCCCGCCCCGATCGCTGATCCGGCAGCGCCCCCCAACAGGCATTAAACACCGCCAACTTCACGGGCGATCGTACCAGCACCCCCGCTAGCTCCGTCCCACTCATTCCCCCATCTTCGCGTAGTAGCAGCATTCCTCCATCGGGAGCCGGGATACCGTGCCCTGCGTAGAAAAATACGTTATAGCGACCCTCCTCTAGCTTTCGCACTAGCTCTCTTGCCGTCGGCTGCACTAATGTATCTACAAAACATCCCGCCGTCGTCGCAAACCGCCCTACATTTTCCAGAACCCCCCGCAGCGCCGCCGCCTCTTGCTCCAACTTCAGCACCCCGCCTCCCCCCGCAACGCCTAAATTCTCTGCCGGAAGATCCCCTGCGATCGTCGCCTCTCGTCCCAGCACCACCAACACATTCACCATTTGCTCCGATCGCATTTTCCGAAGCGGACCCACATCGCTCGTCGTCCGACTAAACAAAATTTCCCGCCCCAACGAAATCGCCGGAACCCCAGCCTGTGGCTGCATAATCTCCCACGGCACCCCAATCAAATCCGGATCTCGCACATCCAACCGCATCCTCAAAGGCACTCCCCGCCCCATAGCAATCCCCTGACACTGACTCAATCCTCGCAGCACCGCCCCCGAAAACAGCCATTCCCACAGACCCATCCCCAGCGACTGCATCAGCCGCACACTATAAGGCCCCCCCTCCATTCCCGCACCCATCATCCCTCCGCTCTGTAAGGGCGTCGTTTCCCGCGCCTCCTCTTCTTCTGCTCCCTTCTCCTCTATTCTCCCTACCCCCGCCACCCCCGCCAAAAACGGCACCATTGGAACCGATCGCACCGCAAACATCTCCTGCCAAGCCCCCCAACAATACGCCAACCCCTCATCCCACAAAACATCCTCCAACACATACCCCGCCAAAAACGGCGCATCAATCACATGAACCGCAAAATGGTTAGCCCCCACCAACCGGAGCCGATCGATCGCCAAATTCAAATCAGGAATCTCAGCCGCCATAATCTCACACCCTAAAAACACCCCAAGCCCAACTCATCCCTACTTCACCGAACACCTTCCCGCACGATCCGCACCAGCCAACTCCAACCGCTCCAGCACCGTTCGTTCCACATGCCACCCCTCCAGAATCCCTGAAGTTTTCGTTCCTGAAACCTCTGAAGAACTCCTCACCCCCGAACTCTCCGCACCAGCCCCCGAACAGACCCGCAACTTCACCCAAGTCGCCTCATCCCCCCCTGCAACCCGTCGCTCCGTCACCTGCATAATCGTCCCCCCACTAACATCTCCCACCGTAGCCCCCGGAACCTCCTCCGTCTGCCCAACCGGAACGAGGGGCCGAGCCAACAGCGTCAACCCCATGCCGCGAACCTGAACCACCTCTCCCACCTTTAGATCCAGTAGACTCACCTTCGGAGAAACCACCTCCCCCAATCGCCCCTTCTCCGCAGACCCAGTTCCCACTCCAATTACTGAAGACCCCTTGGAAGTGGGCCAGAACCGCATCCCCAAAAAGCCTGCCACAATGCCCACCACCCCACACATTAAAAACAACCCTACCCATCGCCCGATTCCAATCTTAATCGGCGTCCCCGTTGGAGCTGTCCTCACGCTTCGTCGTGGTGCCTTCAGTCGTCGGGTCCGATCGCCAATTAATAACCGACCGCCACTCAAGAACCGACCCACCGCCGATCGCTCTCGCTTCGGGTCATTTCCTACCTGATGGTAAATTAAGCCCACCGTTACATTGTCATGACCATTCCGAGCATTTGCAATCTCCACTAACCCCTGACAAGCCACCGCCAAACTAACCGAACCCTCCAGCACCGGAAGCAATTCTTGGACCCAAGACTCATCCACCCGGTCAAAATCACTTAATCCATCAGAACACAATAGAAAAATACAATCCTCATCCACAAACCACGATCGCACCGTCGGATGTAATAACGAAGACGCCACCATCCCCATCGCCTGCGTCAACGCACCTGCACCCGATCGGCCCACTGCATCTCTATATAATGAATAGCCCAATCTCACTTCCCGCGACGCCATATCGTCATCACAGGTCAACTGATAACACCCTGACCTCGTAATCCGATACACCCGACTGTCCCCCACATGCGCCACATGCACTCGCCGACCATCTACCCGAACAAGGACCACCGTAGTTCCCATCCGTTGTCGTTCAGTTCGCCCTTCCGCGTCATTGCGATCGCAAATCGCATCGTTTCCAGCCTGAATCCCAGCCTTCAAAACACCCACAACGTCGCCACTTTGACGCCTAGAAGCGCCCGAATTAATCATCCGTTCCAACGTCACGATCGCCAAATTTGACGCCACGTTTCCGTCCTCATGACCGCCGATACCGTCACACACAATCATTAAGGGCTTCACCTCTTGAATTCCTTCAAATCGAGCTGAAAATATTCCCTTATCAGATGGAAAACAGGCATCTTCATTTCGATTTCGATTCGGTCCTTGGTCGGTCAACGTACAGATTTCAATAACTTGTGATCCATCCGAGTAGTGGATCATTTCTTGATCCAGCCATTCGCAAACTAAATAACTATGATCATCACTCGGCTGCTGGATCAATCGAGTCATGATGTTCTTAAGCTGTGTAGTCACCGCAGATTGCTCTAGGGTTCCATAGTCTATAAATAGCTTCAGCAGATCGGTTATCGATCGTCTTTCTCCTCGTGAAGATTCAATTTCTAGGACTTTCACTAGATCTCCGTCTACGCGAATTAAGTCAGACTGAAATAGCGTCTGTTCTGCGTCAAACCGGGTCAGCCCTTCCCACAACATCAACACTTGATAAGTCCAGCTTAACCGTCGGAAATTAGAGGCACTGACCCACATCTCCTTAAGGCTAGGCATGACCTTGCCAGCCTGTGACTCATCTGCAAAACTGGAAACCGCCGGAAAAATAGCCCCTTCTTCCAACAAAATCAGTTCTCGCCCCTTCCAATCCACAACGCCGTAGACCTTTGGCATCGTAGGCGCAGAGACACTAAGTTTCAAATAGGCTTCCACTTCCAGGGAAATATCCTTTGGCATCGTCGGAAGAATGCCTGGATGACAATCTAGCAAAATGCCCTCTCCCATTTTTGCGTACCGATCGTCGATTAAGTCTCCGATCGTCAATTCCTCAAACTTTCCGTCCACTGCCCACAGGAAACGCCGGGGTAAAACGGTCTGACAGGCTCCGCAGTAAAGGGCTGTCAAATCATTGCTGTGCCTACAAAATGGATTCGGGCAAGAGAGAGTTAACGCTTTCATAAAAATCAGCAATGGCCTTGGTTTCGACTTCACACATCATGCGCGAAAAATCCTCAACCCCATCATGAACCATATTGCAGAACATGCGTCTGAATTTTCCTCATCCTTTCCGATCGCTCTACCTCCCGAGTAGAATAAGTCGATAAGCATAAATACTTACTCTACCGATCGACGCTAAATCTATGACTGATCGCGCACTTCGTCCTACCCGATTCCAATCAACGCTTCTGTCAGACCGAGAATTACAAGTCCTTGAACTTGTTGCGTCAGGTTTAACGAATCAAGATATCGCCGAAAATCTCGATATCAGCAAGCGAACTGTCGATAGCCACATCAGCAACATTTTAACCAAAACCGACACCAACAATCGGGTTTCTCTAGTCCGATGGGCACTTCAGTGGGGAAAAGTTTGTCTCGACCAAGTCAACTGCTGTACCCTCCCCCCCTATACTCCCCTCTAGTAAGGACGCGCTTCCCGCACCCCTGCCTCTCATAACTCCCTCCCTCACCTTCAAGGACACCCCAACCCTCATGGCAACGATTCAAGCATCCCGTGGAACCCGAGATATCCTCCCCACTGAACTTTCCCACTGGCAGCAGATCGAAACCACCGCTCGTCACATCCTGAATCTTGCCCAAGTCCAAGAAATCCGTACCCCCCTCTTCGAGCAAACTGATCTTTTCGCCCGAGGCATTGGCGAAGCGACCGATGTGGTCAGCAAAGAAATGTACACCTTCATCGATCGCGGCGATCGGTCCCTAACCCTTCGTCCTGAAGGCACCGCTGGAGTCGTTCGCGCCTACATCGAACACAATCTCCAAGCTCAAGGCAGTCTTCAGCGTCTGTGGTACACCGGACCTATGTTTCGCTACGAACGGCCCCAAGCTGGACGTCAACGTCAGTTCCATCAGCTAGGACTTGAATTTTTGGGGTGCGCTGACCCTCGCGCCGATGTAGAGGCGATCGCCATTGCCACCGACATCCTTCGTGCTATTGGTCTAACGGATCTGAAATTCGACCTCAATAGTATCGGCGACAAAACCGATCGCACCGCCTATCGCGAAGCTCTCATCACCTACCTTATGCCTTACAAGGCTGACCTAGATCCTGATTCCCAAGATCGTCTAACTCGTAACCCTCTCCGAATTCTTGATAGCAAAAACGCAAAAACGCAGGACATCCTAAACAGCGCCCCCAGCATCCTTGACCATCTGAGCGTTGAGTCCAAAACCCGTTTCGATCGAGTCCAACAGCTTCTCACCGACCTCAACATCGAAACCCAAATCAATTCCCGCCTAGTGCGAGGACTCGACTACTACAGTCACACCGTCTTTGAAATTCACTCAGAAAATCTGGGTGCCCAAGCCACCGTCTGCGCAGGTGGCCGCTACGATGGACTTGTAACTGAACTCGGTGGACCCGATACCCCTAGTTTTGGCTGGGCCATGGGGCTAGAACGCCTCGTGATTTTGTTGGAAAAACTAAATCCTGCACTGAGTCCCACGATCGATTTCTACCTCGTCTCACGGGGTGAAAAAGCGGAAGGTCAAGCCCTGAAAATCGCCCAACAGCTCCGCCAAGCTGGATTTAAAACCGAACTCGATCTCAGCGGCAGCGCCTTCGGTAAACAATTCAAACGCGCCGATCGATCGCTTGCTGCGGCCTGCCTGATTCTCGGCGACACTGAAGCCGACAACCGCACCCTCCAAATCAAATGGCTTTCCGACGGTAGCCAATCGGAACTTACCCAAGCTGAATTGTCCCAACACTTCAGCATCTGGCAAAATCGCCTAGCCGCCCGCGTCTAATCTCTAGCCCTAATGCCCAAAACGCACCAACAACTCTTCCCTCGACAACTCCATGACTGCCCGCGCCCGATCGATCGCACTTAAATCCAAGAGATTCGGAGTCACTCTCCGAATCTCTTGATCCAACGTCCCAAATTTCACCATTAGCAGGCCCTCTACGTCCTCTTGATGTCCCTCTTGACGCGTTCTTCGATGCCATTCCTCGTACACGGCGTCAATATTCTGTTCTAGCTCTTGATCTTCCTTACTTGTATTCCGACGATTTTTAAGCATTACGTTTAGCTTGGATAATTTTCCTAAAACAAAGGTTTTCATCGGCTGCTCAGGTAATTCTAGCAACTCATTGCTCGCCCTGAGCTGCACCGAACCTCTTCCTAACAATCTCAACAGTAACGTTTCTGGCGTTTCTGGCAACTGATGCACAACGATGATCGCCGTCCGAAACGTTTCACCCAGAAAGAAAAATCCTTTTTCCCAGCCCCTCTTCGGTAACGCATGACAGTCCTGTAAAGATTTCTCCGAAGCCGTCGGAACAATCAGCCATAGTCTGGGCAGTCCCTTCCGATCGACCTTCTTTCTCTCCCGTTTTGCAACTCGCTTCCAATCCGATCGCACCCGACAGAGCTTCTCAAAACAAGAAACGATTTCATCCTCGGGCATTGGATTCCTAAAAACCTCAATCGATGCAGGATTTAGGGTTATCTTGCCTAGAACGCCCAATTCTGTAAGCAATCATCCTTCCTGTGGAACGACCCAAACATCTGCCTGTTGGGCCTCTCCCGGCGGCAACTCAAAGCTCACCTCCACCTCTTGCGCAAACGGAGACAAAATTCCCTTCAGATACTGTTTCGCAAATTGATCGTGCGGTTTTTTGTCATAAATTCACCTGACCCGATCGCACCATCGGCGTCAGACCCAGCTTCTGGTAGTGCGGATTTTCTAAACTTAACCGTCCCCGTAACCGCAGATCTAACTTTGTACGCTCGACCACTCGAAACCCCAACGCCTTGTAGAACCCGATCGCATCGGGCAAACTCGCTAAATACACCGGATACCGAGCCTCCGCGATCGCCGTCCGAACTAACGCCTGTCCAAACCCCAAACCCCGCCACTCCTCCCCCACAAACACGTCATATAGCTCCGACGTCTTTTCACTCTCATAGAGCTTTGCGCAAGCGATTACGTGTTGGCCCTCTTTTCCACCCTGGGAATCGTCCACTACCACTACCCAATACTCCGACCAACTCATCAACGGATTCCATAGGACTAATCCTCCTAATACCCCCGCAATGATCAGACCGACCGTCGCAACCATCACCAACCCTTGGGCTAGCACCCATCCTAGCCAGCTCGCGACCAGCCCCATGATTACCCACGTTCCAATCGTCGGCCCTGCCTGCGGAAACGACCATCGGGTTCCCTGGCGTAAGGTCCAGCCTAACTCCTTAATCAGTCCCCTCATCGCCCGCGAATCGCGCGCTGTTGCCCGTCGTAACATCGCTCCCCTGGCTAACTGCACGGCCTTACTCCTACTCCCGCTTGCCTCAACACCATGAACTTTCCTAAACCTTCAAGTGAACTTTTCTAAAGCGATCGCCTCTAACCGTCGAACCGATCAAGCTCGCATCATATGATTGAAGTCGAATTTCTCTGTTCTGCACAGAATCTGAAAGGAATTATCACGCATGACACTTGTTAAAGCTTATAACGGCGATCCATTCGTGGGTCATCTTTCCACCCCAGTCAGCGACTCCGATTTTACCAGAGCGTTCATTGGCAACCTTCCTGCGTACCGCAAAGGACTTTCTCCCTTGCTGCGTGGGCTTGAAATCGGGATGGCCCACGGCTATTTCCTCGTTGGACCCTGGACCTTGCTCGGTCCTTTGCGGAATACCGAAATGGCTTCGATGGCTGGACTAATTGGGGCGATCGGCCTCATTATCATTGCCACCATTTGCCTATCGTCCTACGGAAGTGTCACTTTCCAAAGTGACGACTCCAACAAAAACAACGATCTCCAAAGCGCTCAAGGGTGGAGCAAGTTCACAGGTGGCTTCTTTATCGGAGCAACAGGTGGCGCATTCTTTGCTTATCTAATCCTCACCAATCTGCCATTGCTCAATGGCATGTTGCAAGGTGGTTTAGGTTAATCCCGAATTTCCCTGCTGGTTACAGCGCGTGAAACAGAGCGCAAAAATTTAAAAAGGACCGATCGTCATTGCGCGATCGGTCCTTTTTAAAGGCGCGTGAGGTAAACTAGCGAAATTCATCTGTAGGGCGGCATCATCACCATGGCTGGGCAAAACAACTGGGAATTTTTATTACAGCAGGAGGGCGATCGCTCCTGGCTTCCCCTTGAATCGCCCGATGTTGAAATTCTTGAGGGTCGGTATCGCGTCTTGATTCGGACTGCTGCAATTAACACCAAAATTGGCATCCAAATCACCCACGAAGCCACCGAAGAATTGCCCCCCAAGCGTCGGACGCAGACTCGATCGGGCCGCACAAGCGCTGATGGGTTGATGGTGATTATTCCCTTTACCCTGCTCCATCCGGGAATCTGGGAGATGTCCTGCACCCCCAACGACCTCACCAACGATCTCCTCGGATACGCAGGCCACTATTCCATTCAGCTCCATGTGCTCCCTAAAGAATCGGACCTCGCCGGGGAATGGGAACCTGATTGGTCTCAGCCCGCTTCAGAAGAGTCCGCAACCGAGACTTCAAATGCGATCGCTCAAGACACCGTTCAACCGATCGCTGTTCAACCGAGTCCTGATCCAATTTCGCCCCTCGATCTAATTAAGGCCCCGATCGCAGATCCGATTGCAGATCCAATTGCAGATCGCAATCCCCCTCTCACTCTCAGCCTCACCGCCCAAACCTACGATATCCAGCCGGGACAAACCCTCATCCTCAGCGGCAGTCTTATCTCATCCGAACCGTCCTTGCTGCCGATCGAACTGAAAACCTGCACCTTCACCACCACCGTCCGCGATCCTCAATCCGGCGACCCCATTGTCACGACGGCCATCACGTTTACCACTCTTCTCCTCCCCTACGACTTCCAAATTGGCGTTGTTCTCCCCACAACGCTTACTGGACAGCTCTTTCTCGGTGAGATAATTCTTACTCAGGGCGCTGAAGATTTGCCCCGAGCCACCCAATCCTTCACGCTGTTAGCAGACCTCGATCGCCTGCTCTCCGCTCTTCCAGAAACCCTCAAATCCACCACGCGGCCCAATGTCACCGATGCTTTGCCTGTGCCACCCGCTGACCCCGCTGGTCCTGAATTTAACGATGCATTCCTCGGAATGATCAATCAAACCACTGCTCCGAGAGAATTTCGGACCCCTTCTTCTCAGCTTCCTCCTAAGCTTTACCAACCCGATCGCGATCGCAGCGATCGGCCTCCCCTCGCCCTCCCGACCTTCCTCAGAACCCCCGCCCCTGAGACGGATTTGAATGTTTTATTTGACGATGAGACTTGGCATGATCCGGCAGAACCTCTGTCTCCTTTCGATTTGCCTAACGAAGATTGGCCTAATGAAGATTTGCTGGATGAAGACTTACTAGAGGGTGGCGATCGGCTCGAAGAAGACCGACTGCTCTCTGAAGTGCCTGCATTGGAGGGGCTGCCGCAAAACCTAGACGATGCCCTGCCGCAGGATCTGTACAACACCACAGCCCCCCTCGATCTCAATGATCCCGATGATCAGAAAACCATTGACATTACGGCTGAACGCCTTCCCCTTTCGCCTTCTGGACCCCCACCCGAGCTATCCCTCAACCCCTTCGCCACCCTTCGTCCGCTCCCCACTGAGACCGTCGTCCTCAATGACGCTCCCGTGTTCACGACCCCGTACAGCCTGAGTGAGAGCGCCCCTATGACCATTCCCGCCGCCGACCCCATCCCCACTCCTCGACTTGAAATCGAAGCGGTCACCGAAGTCATTGCTGGACAGTCCCTCGCCATTAAGCTCAAGCTTCCCAACCTCCAGCCCAAGCTCTACGTCAAACTCTGGATCAACGATCGCGCTACCCGGACGCTGCTCGATGGCCCTCGCTACCTCATCGACTTTTTGCCTAGCACTGAACCGGACACCCTCGAAGCGACCACAACCCTCACGGTTCCCCTCGGTAGCCTCGAAATTCAAATCGAAGCGATCACGATCGAGACGACCACCCAGCGCGAAAGCTACAAAGCCAGCGCCCCTCTCAGCGTCATTCCGCCCAATCTTCCCGAATTCTCTCTGGATGATATCAAATTCTAGACTTCCACACCCGTGGAAGTCCACGCCTCAAGATTCAGCTTTTCGTCACATTCAATCATTCTTCTTCTGGGTCATTTTCTATGTCTCAGAACTTCTTTAAGGCGGCCAAGGTGACGCCACTGGACAAATGGCCCACGATGCCCAACACTTCCTTTTCATTCACGAGCGATCGAGCGACATCTTTCCCAGTATTGGCGTTATCGTTATCGACGACGACCGCGTAGACAATCTTATTTCCATTCAAGCCGCCGTTGTCATTAATTTCCTGCTGTGATTGTGCCACGCCACGCAGGATTTCTTTAGACATACCTAGATCGCTTTCGCCAGGAATCACAACTGTGAGTTTGAAATATCTTCCAGCTAAGGCGATCGCGTTGTTCAAATAGATTCGTGCCTCTGGGTCATTGGCTTCTATTTTTAGGGTTCACGGTTGGCTCACTATGAGTGCATCGTTTGGGGCACATGGTTTAGGTGAATTAGAAAAACCGGATTGTTAAGGGATAGCGAAAACTCTGACCTTTACTGGCCGCGATCGCTCCAAGAATAGGGGCGAGCAAACCAAGTAGTAGGAAAAATGGAATCAAAATAAATCCGACTAAGAGGAAACAGAGAATAATAACGACAACGCTGTAAATGCAGTAAGAAATCAGGAAATTTACAATTTCCTTGCCATTCTCATCAACAAATGAGTTATGGTCCCGACCGTATACCCACATCGCTATTGGAATCACCATTCCGCCGTAGGGCACAAGGTATCCTCCAAACTGTGACAAATGCATTACGGTAGTGTAAATGCTGGGCGTCATGCCGAACAAATCGGGAATGGTGGGATTCTCGGGAGACTTTAAAGCGCTATCTTGTTTGAGCAATCGTTCCTTTGCCGCTCGGAATTCTTCCCGATTTAGTGCGCCTTCTTCATAGAGTTGGTTGAGTTTGGCGAGTTCGTCGGAGAGCATAGTGAGATCCTTCGGGGACTGTAAATCCAATGACTGTTGGAGTGCTACAAACGCGATCGATCGAATTCCTGATTTCCACACATTAAAACTTCGTGTTAAAACTCCCGACTCGTCAGCAGAGCGTTTCCCGTCAAATCGCTCTGCTCTGAATATAAAGGGTTTAGACCGAAACCGGGTGTTTTGCGAACAGCTTCAAAATCCGATCGGCCATTAGATCCGGCGTCAACTGGTGATCCACCTTCGACTCCTCTGCCGTCGCATGTTCCACTAAGACATCCCCAATCCCAATGCGCACCACGGGCACCAGAATCTCAGCGTCCAGCAGCGACTCCGCAATAGCACTTCCAAAGCCGCCCATGCGACACCCTTCTTCCATCGTCACCACCCGGCCAATGTTTGACGCCAAGGGATGAATCAACGCCTGATCCAATGGCTTACAGAAGCGGGCATTCACTACTGTCGCCTGGACGCCGTGCTCACTAAGGATTTCTGCCGTTTGCATGGCGGGATACACCATGGACCCATAGGCGCAAATCAGCACATCATCTCCTTGCCGCAAGAGTTCGCCCTTGCCGATTTCTAGAGCCTCCCAGCCTTCTTCCATCAGGGGTGCGCCGTAGCCATTGCCCCGTGGATATCGCATGGCGATCGGACCCGTATGCCCAATGCCCGTCACGACCATGCGTTGCAGTTCGGCTTCGTCTTTCGGAGCCATAATTGTCATGTTGGGAATCATCCGCAGGTAGGCAATGTCGTACATCCCTTGGTGTGTGGGACCATCGACGCCCACGATTCCGGCCCGGTCCATGCAGAAAAAGACGGGGAGGTTTTGGATGCAGACATCGTGGATAATCTGATCAAAGGCCCGTTGCAAAAACGTCGAGTAAATTGTCGCGACCGGACGCATTCCCTGAGTCGCCAAACCTGCCGCCAGTGTGATGGCATGTTGCTCTGCGATGCCCACATCAATGTATTGGTCAGGCACTCGTTTTTGGAAGATGTCCAGCCCTGTTCCGGTAGACATGGCAGCTGTAATTCCGATGATGCGTCGATCGTGTTCGGCTAGCGTAGACAGCGTATCTCCAAAGACTTTCGAGTAGCTCGGAGGCTTGGGTTTGCTGGAGGGATTAGATTTGCCTGTAGTGAGATTAAACGGGTTTTGGGCGTGGTAGCTGACTTGATCTTTTTCGGCGATCGCATAGCCTTTGCCCTTGGTCGTTGCCACATGGACAATTACAGGACCCGTATGCTTATGTGCCTCTTTGAAGGTCGCGATCAGATCGACCAAATTGTGACCATCCACCGGACCCATATACGTGAAGCCCAGTTCCTCAAACACTGCACCCACTTTCGGCACCGCCAACCGTTTCATGCCTTCCTTTACCCGGCTGAGTTCCGGCGAGAAGGGCAAGTTCTTTACCTGATCTTCGATGTTGTCACTAAGGAACTGCATCGGGGCACTGAGACGGAGTTTGTTCAGATACCGAGGAATCGCCCCAACGTTGGGTGAAATCGACATTTCATTGTCATTCAAGACCACGAGGAGATTGGTCTTGGGCAAATGCCCGGCGTGATTGATCGCTTCGAGTGCCATGCCGCCCGTCAGTGATCCATCGCCAATGACCGCCACGCATTTATGGTTTTCCCCTTTCGCATCGCGGGCGAGGGCCATCCCTAAGGCAGCAGAGATACTCGTCGAGGCATGGCCTGCTCCGAAGTGGTCAAATCGACTTTCTTCCAGGTTGAGATAACCCGACAGACCGCCCTTTTGACGAATGGTGCTGAACTGGTGATAGCGTCCGGTGATGAGCTTGTGGGGATAGGCTTGGTGACCCACATCCCAGACCACTTTGTCGGTGTCGAGATCGAGAGTTTGATACAGCGCCAGCGTGAGTTCGACCACGCCGAGACCCGGTCCTAGGTGTCCCCCAGTGGCCGAAACGGTCTGAAGGTGTTTGTCACGAATCTGTCGAGCAATATCTTGTAGCTCCTTGATAGACAGTCCGTGTAACTGATTAGGATGGGTCAGTTCACTCAGATGCATGGCATATCCTTTTGATTAGCTCGTTTGATGAATTCTATCTCTCAACTGTAGTTCATCAGAGGGCGAGATATGGGCTAGAACGACGCATTTCTAAACCCTAGGACCCCGATCGCATTAAGATGTGCAAATATACATACTATTTTAGTGAGGTCGATGATGGGTTTACCGATAATCAAGTCTATGGTTAAAGCAAGTACCCTAGCGGGGTTAGGGTCTGTTGCACTACTGGGTCTTAGCAACGTTTTGCCTGCTCAAGCCAACGAATATCAGTCTTGCAGCGCGAGTCTGACGGAGGTAAAGCTCGATCGATTGTCTGTTGCCCAAGGCTGCGCCGAAGCGTTGCATCCGCAGGACGTCGGCACCTGTGTTGTGCGGATTGTGAATAACCAGTCGGTCAATAATAAAATCGTTAACCTAGACGCGCTTGATGCGTGCCGTCGGGTCCGTCGCCCTCTTGAATTAGCGACTTGCGTCACGATGATTCATCAGTCCACTGAAACGATGCCGCTTAGCAATGACGCCTCGAAGATGGTGCTAGATAGCTGCCGGAAAAGTTTGCTGCCTGAACGCTATGGTCGGTGCGTAGTGGGATTCCGAAATAATCCGTTGCAAAAAACAATAGTCGATGTTGCAATGACCGATCGAACAAAGGAATTAGATGGTCTCAACACCTGTCTAGATGCAACGGATTACCGAAAGGATATCAAGTTAATTCCGTTGTCTGAAGTCATCACTCCTGCAAGTCCTACACCGACGATGACGAATTCGCCCTACACGTCACCTGTTATCCCCATGCCAATGCCCACACCCATGCCTCAGATTATTCCCCAGCAGTTCTAAAGACTCAGGGAATGAAAGCCTAATGTAGAAGTCCGATCGGTTGCTGGGATACGATCGATCGTCTTTCATGTGTGGTGTGAACCAATGTGGCGCGAACGAAAAATACCTCAAAACCCGATTGGAAGAGGGTTGATGCCTTAACAGAGGAAGACATTGATATTTCAGATATTCCCCCTTTGGGTGAGGAGTTCATGGAAACGTCCCATTGGTGAAAACCTGGGACACCCTCAAGCGTTCTACTCAATTTTGATTCACAAAGCCTTGCATCATACTGATTTTTTTAGACTCCGAGAGCCAAATCGATACACTGTGCGATGACCAATACGGATGACCCAAGGCTGGGCATCTGGGACACGTTCATAGAGCCGATCGGTGGAGGCGATCGTGTCATCAGCCAGCTCAAAGGATCCAGTCTCAATGTCGATCACGAAGTGTTGCTTTAGCAAATCGCCACAGTCTTCCCATGATTGCCTTCTTCGACTTGTTGGCGCACCTCTGACTCATATAGAGCGTCGCCGCGCTGGGCAAACTCTTCTTTGCTATGTCGGGGGCTGTCGGACTGCCATAGGGTTGACCTCACTGCGACTACTGACCCCAGCTATAGCTTGGGTGAAGGAGGGATCGCTACCGTACTAGAATGAGGGCGGATCGGTCAGCCTTCACGGCAAACTGCTGCCATCTTCAAATGGTTCTAGCCGTTCTCTCGAAAATTTGATCAGCGTCTCAATTGCGCATAATGGGACATCATGATCGAAAGTTCTTAGACTAATTGTCTTATCTGCGTCACAGCGAAACACCTCAGTAACCACATGGTCGCAATTGTCCCAAAGTTCGACCCCTAAGCTATCTCGAACGATATCGGAAGCGACTTTTACATGGTATGCCCCTACGACTCTTTTCATGTTTTGCAGATTCTCACTACCATTGTTTAGATAGGTTCAAGAATATGACGTTATTTAACTCGGTCCAATAACCCATCGTGAGCCTGTTGAGCGATCGTCTCGATCGTTGGAGCTGCTGGAACGTTAGAGTCGCTGGAATATTAGTAGGCCCGTTGCCCATAATTTCTATCCCACCCATCCCAAACTTTCTTGAAAAACGTCCGGAAAAGCAGTAAAAGGCTCTGTATTAGTATCTAGTAACGAAAAATTCTAAATAAAAAAGCAGTCCCTACCCGGTTTGGACTGCTCTTATGCTAGACAATTAGCTTCTCAATCTGTAAGAATGATGCCTCAAAACAAGGAGGAGGGACATCCATCCTAAGGAAGATACTCAAAAACGGTCCGTCTTGAAAGACCCTAAGTCTTGTCCTAATCCGACTTTAATCCTGTTCTGCTCCAATAGCCAGAGCGATCGCCTCAGGATAAATCCGGTGTTCTTGCACTTGAATGCGCTGCTGAAGGTCCCAAAGCTGGTCTCCCGCTGCGATCGGCACCGCTGCCTGCATCAAAATAGACCCGCTATCGACTTCTTGCACAACATAATGCACCGTGCAGCCCGTAATCTTTACTCCCGATACAAATGCTTGTTCAATGGCCTTTCCACCTTTAAAACTAGGCAACAAACTGGGGTGGATATTTAAAATTCGCTTTGGAAATGCCTCAATTAGCACGGGCGTCACGATACGCATCCACCCCGCCATCACGACCCACGTTGCTTCATATTCTTCTAATATGCTTACGATCGCCCGATCGAGCGATTCCCGGCTCTCATAGTCCCGGTGATTGAGCAAGACCGCTGGAATACCAAGTTGCTGCGATCTATCTAGCACCTTAGCCTCGGGATTGTTATAGATAACCACCGCAATCTCCGCATCTAGCAATCCATCTGTAATGGCCGCTGCGATCGCCGCAAAATTGCTCCCACTCCCTGACGCCATCACGCCAAGCCGAACTTGAGGCAAACGCTTGTGCATTGAGCGATCGCCCTTTACTGCGCCCAGCGGCGGCGACACCAAAGCCCACATTTCCATAAAACCCACGTCTCCACAACAAGCCCAAGAGGATTATAGTTATAAATTAGCGGCCCTCACGCTTCTTCCCTCGACTCCCAAATCGCCATGTCCCAGAAGATCGCCACCTTCTACAAGTTTCTCGCCCTCGATCCCATCCCCCTCCAATCGCAACTCCTTAGCGCCTGCCAAACCTTGGGCCTCAAAGGCACGATTCTTCTGGCCCCGGAAGGCATCAATGCAACCCTCAGCGGTTCGCCAGATCATCTAGGCCAATTTTTGATTGACCTCCGCCAAGATTCTCGTTTTGCTGACTTAGACGTCAAATATTCCTTCACCAATCGCACACCCTTCGATCGGCTTAAGGTTAAAATCAAGCCTGAAATTGTGACTCTCGGGCGACCCGATATCAATCCCGCCGAGCGATCGGGTATCTACGTCATGCCCCAAGACTGGAACATCTTGATCAAAGATAATCCTAGTCTTGTCCTGATCGACACCCGCAAAAGCTTTGAAATCTCTACCGGAAGCTTTGAAGGAGCCGTTGACCCCAAAATTTCAAGTTTCCGAGAATTTCCTACCTACGTCGAAACCCATCTCGACCCCCAACAGCATAAAAAAATTGCTATGTTTTGCACAGGCGGCATTCGCTGCGAAAAAGCCTCGGCCTACCTGCTCAACCAAGGTTTTGAAACCGTGTATCACCTCAAAGGCGGGATTTTAAAATATCTCGAAGAGATTCTGCCCGAAGACAGCCTATGGCAAGGCGAATGTTTCGTATTTGACCAACGCACTGCGGTCCAGCAGGAGCATAAAGATAGCGGCATCGAAGACAATAGAATCAAAGACGGTAGCTTTATTACCTGTCTTGCCTGCGGCGATCCGTTGTCGCCTGAAGACCAAGCTAAACCACAGTATCAAATCGGCCTCACCTGTTCTCACTGCTCCGATCGCCTCATGCCTGAGCAACATCGGAGCAATCAAGAACGCCTCAAGCAGCGCTGTTTATCCCTAGAGCGATAGGACCAGAACCCCCTTCATTCAACCGATCGCACGGCCATTTTCTAGCCAGTCAAAAATTTCATTTAGTTCTGAAAGCGAGACTAGTCCGTACTGCCACAGGACCATGGGCACTAGGCTTGGAATGTGCTTGGAGCGCTGAAGAGCCAGCGAAATGGACGCTGAAGGGAGCGACAGTTCGTCACGCAAAAACCGAATAAGCGGGTGATTAGCAAATTCCATCGATCGAACCTTCCCTGCAATCTATAAAACTCGATCAGTGCCGTTGAACGTCTAACTCTGTTTAAAGCAAACCTTTTACGACTACTGAAATAATGACTCAAGCACCACTTGCTTAGCAATCAGTTTAGGTCCCAGCGACTCTAGCTCTCTCTCTCTTCAGGAGTAGAGTTTATTGTCAATGTAGTGGATACGCCTAATGGCTCTCAACGTAAAAAGTTGAACTTAGATTTGGTAATTATTGTGCCCTAGATATCTAAAAATGCCACTCTTTTTTATGTTTGATTCCCGCATTGGGGATCAGGCCCAAAATCTCAGCGATTACTCTGGAACTTTAGGATGAGCGCCACGATCGCGCTAGGTAACAAGATGGAAAATAGGGCGATGGAGTCACCCACTGGAATCGGAAATGAAGGCATCGCATACTTAATCAAAAGGGCGATCGTGGTGGAAAGCCCCATCACTTTGAGGATGACTCCCAGATCCTGACGAATATTTGACGAACGATCGGACGAAGGTTGATCTTGCATAAAGTTAATCCCGCACAATGCGGTGCCGTTGTAAAAAATCTCATCAAAGCGCGACGTTTTTAGAGAAGCAGTGACATCATAGAAGACGACCGACTGCCTTCCCTATTCCCTTCCCCATTCTTTGTTGTCTAACATTATGCAAACTCCAGCGCAAACGACCGCAGATCAAGACGTCTTACTCCTAGATACCCACAGCAGCCCCGTTATGGAAATCAACCTCATCGAAGCGATCGAGACCGTCATTGACAGCCTTGACAGCCACAACTCCGCCATGGTGAGCCACGCCAACAAGGGCAACCTCTGGAAGTTCCAGTACGGCAGCGTCGAAGTGTTTGTCCAATTGACAGGCACCCATCAGGATGACGATGTGCTAACAGTCTGGGCCAAAGTCCTCACCCTTCCGGTCAAAAATGAAACCGTCCTCAACCGGAAGCTCCTAGAACTGAACTGGAGTACGACCTTCGAGGCCCGGTTTGCGATTACTGAAAGTAGTGTCATGGTGATGACCACCCGATCGGTGGCTGATCTCTCGCCAGCGGAGATTTCGCGGGCGATTACCATTGTTGCGGGAATTGCTGATGAGCAGGATGATCCGTTGCAAGCTGAGTTCGTTCCTGCGTGAATTTGAATCTTCTATGGCAGCGTCTCCCGCTAACCTGTGCCAATGGCTTGACCCATATGGCCCTAGATGAGGCCATTTTTCAGTCGGTGGTGGCGAGGGAAAGTTTGCCGACGCTTCGGTTTTATACGTGGGAAAGGCCGACCCTTTCGCTGGGGTATCATCAGCGCACCTACCCGCTGCATTGGGATACGCTTCGCTGGGACCAAGACGGTCAAACACTCGATCGGGTCCATCGTCCTACCGGAGGCCGCGCTGTTTTACATCAGGGCGATCTGACCTATGCCTTGATTGCACCGGGGTTTGGTGCCAGTCGATCGGCGACTTATGGGCAAATTTGTGAGTTTCTGATTCAAGGCTGGCGATCGCTGGGTGTGGAGCTGCATTACGGCTCTGCCGGACGAGGCTACATCCAAAATCCCAACTGTTTCGCAACGGCAACGGGCGCAGACCTGGTCTTGAGCAACGGCAGTAAATTCATTGGCAGTGCCCAGAAGCGATCGGGCGATGTGATTTTGCAGCACGGGTCTATGTGTTTAAACCCTGATAATCGGTTGTGGCGTCAGGTTTTTGATATAGAGGCACCGGAGATTCCGGACTCGGTGAGACGAGAGCGGACGAGTCGGATTGTTGAGGCGCTGAGCGAAAGTGCGACGGAGGTGTTCGGAATGCGCTGGGCTTAGATGCTGGGTATGGTGTCTCGAACGCCCAATAAAAAAGGGAGCCGCGATCGACGTCCCTCATTCCAAGCAATCTAAAAACTAGATTTGGTAGTAGATATTACACTGTTGCAAGCTCTTTGTCAGGACGTTTGCTGTTACGAATTCCTGCAATGGCTTCTGCGTAGTCTGGAGTATTAAAGACCGCCGATCCCGCGACGATCGCATTGGCACCCGCTTCGAGGACTTGCCAGGTATTGCTCCCTTTTAATCCACCATCGACTTCGATCCAGGGATCTAATCCTCGTTCGTCACACATTTGGCGAAGCTTTTTGATCTTGGGGATCACGGAAGGAATGAAGCTCTGGCCGCCAAACCCTGGGTTTACGCTCATGATTAGGACCAAATCACACAGGTCCAGCACGGGTTCAATGGTTTCCAATGACGTTCCTGGGTTGAGGACGACGCCTGCTTTTTTGCCAAGGTCGCGGATCATGCCAAGAACCCGGTGCAGGTGAGTGGTGGAACTTTGCTCTGCATGAACCGAAATAATGTCTGCGCCTGCTTTAGCAAAATCCGCGACGTAGCGCTCCGGTTCGACGATCATCAGGTGGACGTCAAGGGGTTTAGTGGTGTGGGGACGGACGGCTGCGACGATCAATGGCCCGATCGTGATATTGGGCACAAAGCGACCATCCATCACATCCACATGGATCCAATCCGCACCAGCCGCATCCACGGCCCGAATTTCTTCACCTAGGCGACCAAAATCAGCAGACAAAATAGACGGAGAAATGACAGTGGACTTCTTGGAGGTCATGGCGGGTTTGGGGTAATGGATGGATCGGGGTTAGTCGGGATTGATCGCTTAGATGCGAACCGTTGCTTGAAGCAGCTTGATCTGAACTGATCAATCCTGAACTGTAGCTAGTTTAACAAAACGTGACTCGTTCGCAATGCCAAAAATCTCGATAAAAAATCTTGGCAACAGATCTCTACAATAGGGATGTGGGTAGGAATTTAAGTTGGGACCGAGGCATCGATGGTGACGAGACGCGATAAGCAAGATTCCAACGCTGCCAGTTTTATTCCTAAATCCTCATTTTGCCAGCTATTTGGCCTTTTTCTAGGTCTTTTTACCTGGGGATTGGGCAGTGGGTTTATTGTTGTTTCTCCGATCGAAGATTCGTCAATTGCAGAGGAAGGCATTGATGCGATAAGACTGCACCGTGCGCCGTTCTTTCTGTCGGGACGTAAAATTGCGATCGGGCAGGTGGAGGTCGGTCGTCCGGCGATGTTTGGGGTGGATAAGCCGAAGGAAAAAGAGCGCCGGATTCGTCCTGAGGAGGCTTTTTTTAAAATCAATCCGACAGCGGTGTTTTATCGCAATCGATCGCCTAGTACAACGGAGTTCGCGCCTGATCCGAGTAGTGTCGATCCACCCGATCGCAGTCAGGTCGATCCCCATGCGACCCAAGTTGCCAGTCTTCTCATTAGTCATGATAAAGCTCTCCAAGGCGTAGCGCCTCAGGCTCGACTCTATGCTGCTGCTGCCGGAGCGATGGCCCGAGGTGCCCAACCGGAGGATTGTCTGGCGGTCCAGACTGTGGCGCTCCAAAATGGGGGCGATGTGCGGGCGGTGAACCTCAGCTTTGGTGAATCCCTACGACAAGACCCTCGCACGAATGCTCAGCTTGATGGCAATGCGCTTCTAACCCAATGCATTGACTGGTCTGCCCGCGTCAATAACACGCTTTATGTCGTCGCAGGGAACCAAGGCAAAGGCGGCATTCCCATTCCGACGGATAATTACAATGGGATGACGATCGGGTTTACAAAGCGCTTGGGCAATGTCTATCGCAAGGTTGATTTTTCTAACCTAGGCGACAATGTACCGAGCATTCTTAAGCTGAATGCGGGCCGGGAGACGAATCTGGGTGAACGTCGATCGATTTCGCTGGTGGCACCGGGTTATCGGGTGACGGTCCGCAAGCTGAATGGCCAGATTTCCACCGCTAGCGGAACTAGTTTTGCGACGCCGCATGTGACAGGGACCATTGCGCTGTTGCAGGAGTGGGGCGATCGGCAACTGCGCCGGAGCTGTGTCCGAGGGGTGGGCTGCAAGCTGCCTTGGACAACTGATGCCCGTCGTCATGAGGTGATGAAGGCGATTTTGATGAATTCGGCGGATAAGATTCAGGATCTAGGTGATGGAATGCTTCTGGGGATGACGCGCACGGTAGTTCAGAAAAATAATCAACCTTGGTTTAATTCTGATGCGGCGACTAATCCTAAAATTCCACTTAATTTTCAGTTTGGGTCTGGTCAGCTTAATGCTTACCGTGCGTACCAAAATTTTGCACCGGGTGAGTCGAAGCCCGGATTGGTAAGTCCGATCGGCTGGGATTATCATTCGGTTAATGGTCTTGACAGTTATAGCGATTATGAAATTAAGGTGCCGCTTAAGGCGAATAGCTACATTGCGCTGACGCTGGCTTGGGACCGTCTGGTGGAACTGAACGATCGGAATTTAAATGGGATATTTGATCTCAATGAACAGTTTTGCGATCGGGGGTTGAATAATTTAGATCTGTATTTGATGCGATCGGATGAATCGGATAGTCGTCGCAGTATTGCGAGTTCGGTGAGTGATGTGGATAGTGTGGAACATATTTTTCATCGCATTCCAGCTACGGGACGATATAAAATTCGGGTTCAGTTTCGCACATTGGTGAATCTTCCGGTGCAGTCTTATGGGTTGGCTTGGTGGGGGGTTCCGGAGGGAAAAGGGGGTCGCTAGGGATTTGGGGTGGAATTTAGGCGGCCAAATCCCTGGCGAGGGCTTTAAGGGGTGGGCGTCATGGATCTGATGGGTGCATCTTGATCGCATTTGCGTTCGCCTCGATCGGGTGTTGCGTCTGGGTAAAATGTGATAATGCCGCGATCGTTTTTGACAAATACGGCGTCGAAGGGCTGCGGAGCTTGATCGTCTTTGATGCTGTAGAGACAGACGGCATTGTTTTCGCCGCTGTTGATGTTGAAGGCTTTGTAGGCGCGGGTTCCATCAGTGAGGATTTCTTGAGCGTTGCTGACGTAGGAATAGCCTTTTTTTCGATCGCTGATTAGTTGTCCGTTGACTTTTGCCTGAATGCCAACCGTATAGACGACGCCTGGCTTGACTTCTTCTTGGCGTTGGTTGTTGGGGAGTCGTCCGGCGATGCCTTTTTGTTGGAGTTCGAGGTAGCGCGCGGCAAAGTGGAGTCCGCCAATTTTGTTAGTGCCTTTGACTTGGCCGCAAAGAATATGCTCAAATCCGCTGCGAGTCGTCCAAATTTGGACTAAATCTTCTTGAAATGTGGGGGATGGCTTTTGTTTGGCAAACCCTCGAAGGGGGGTAAGGTTGCCGTCTACGGCCTTACTGATCTGGGTGACGATCGCCGGATTTTTTGCAAACAGTGCCTGTACTTGTGTGGCGCTGACGGTGCTGCCGAACTCGCCGCAGGTTGCGAGGACTTCTTTATCAAAGGCATTCACGTTCGGCGGTTTTGGGGTGACATCGACGGCTTTTCCGCGTGGGAAGGAGATGGCTTCGGGGGTGTCAATCGTATCAAAGAAGGGTTGTAATTCACCTGGCTTTGGAGTGGGGGCAGGGCTAGGTTTGGGAGCGGGATTTTTTTTGCGCCCTTTGAGTTCAGAGAGCGGGACTTTGGCGAAGGTGGACTGGGGGAAAAGGGTCGTGGTTGCTGTGGCTGTTACTGCAATGAGAAGTGCGATCGCCAGGGTGGGGTAGGTTCTAATGGGCATGACCTGAGTCTCCTGAGGAAAATAATTGCAATCCCGGTGTATGGAATAAGCCATTCACCGTAGACAACCCTACCTGACGCAACTCAATCTAAAACGTTCCATCGATCGCAGCCACACATCGATCGCACAACAGTGGATGCAATTCAAAACTCCCCAAGCTGACTCTGCCATTTCTTTGGATTTTGAGAACAGTGTAAAACGGCGTAGACAGTCACGATCGTCTCTGAATGGTCGTAGAAAATAACGTAGGGAAATCGTCGAACAATAGCCTTGCGATAGGTCTCGTGAACGACTTGATAAATTTCTGGATTTCGCCGAATTAATTGAATTCGAGCATCAATACAACGAAGAAACTCTTCACCTAAACCCGGCTCCTGTTGTTCGTACCAGTTATATGCATTTGCCGCGTCCTTCTCTGCATCGGGCAGAATAATTAGCGTTCTAAACACCAGACTGACCACTCCGAATTCGTTCTTTAGCCGCTTCCCATGAACTGCCTGAGTCTGGATTGTTCAAGTAAGCCGCTTTTCGTTTAGCCAGTTCTTCTTTTTGCCAGTCTAGAATCGGAATCTGTTCTGAATCTTGGGCAATGCTGTCCCAGAGGTCTTCTAGGAGTTGAAGTTTCTCTGAAAAGGGTAGCCCGAAAACTTGAGGAAACTCTGTGTTCATGCTGATCTCGTTGAGACTTGATGGGTTCATTCTAGCTTGGAGGGATAGTTGATTGCCTTAGACATCCTAAAATACGATTATTTGCTCCATCCTAAAACGTTCCCTCGATCGCAGCCACACAGCGATCGCACAACAGTGGATGCAATTCAAAACTCCCCACGTTAAGTGAGTAGTTCCAACAGCGATCGCACTTCACCCCGTCCGCATCCGCAACACCAATGCCTAACGTTTCGGTGACAGTCGCATACTTCATCCCGGAAAAACGATCGGGCGAATCTAGTAGCTCAACTTGCGAGGCCAAGAATAGATAGCGTAATTCATCAACGTGGTTTCCGGTGGTTTGGTTTAGCGTTTCGAGAAGCGATCGTAAGTTAGGATTATTCACATAAACTAACAGCTTTGCTTCCAATGACGAACCGATGTCTTTTCCAGTTCGTGCTTGTTCTAAGACTTTGTTCGCTTCCGTTCGCAGATCGCGCAGTTTGAGCCATTTTTCTGCAAGTTCGGGTTGCGCCCAGTTTGAATCTAGCTCCATCCAACCGGATTCAAATACCGATTTGTAAGGTGTGGCGTATGGTAGGAATTGCCAGATATCTTCAGCGAGGTGGGAGAGGACGGGGGCGATCGCTTTGGCGAGGTTCTCTAGGGCTACGCTGAGTACCGTCTGGCAACTGCGGCGGCGGAAGGAGTCTAGATTGCTGATGTAGAGGCGATCTTTGGCGGTGTCGAGGTAAAAGTTTGAGAGATCGACGACGCAGAAGTTTTGCACGGCTTGGAAGAATCGGAAGAATTGATAGCTCTCAAAGGCTTCGGTCACTTCAGCAAAAACTTCGGTCATTCGGTGCAGCATATAGCGATCGATTTCGGGAAGTTGATTGTAGGGAACCGCATCTTTTGCCGGATCAAAATCGTGCAGGTTGCCGAGCAAGAATCTTGCTGTGTTGCGGACCTTACCGCGTGCGTCACCCAATTGTTTGAGCATGTTTTTGCCGAGGGGCACGTCGGTGGAATAGTCTACAGAGGACACCCACAGACGAAGCACGTCAGCCCCGTAAGGCGGCTCTTCTTTTTGGTTTTTGCCGCCGAGGATAACAACCGATGGATCAACGACATTGCCGATCGATTTACTCATCTTGATGCCTTTTTCATCAACGGTAAATCCGTGGGTGAGCACTGTTTTGTAGGGTGCTTGTCCATTGACGGCAACGCTAGTGAGGAGGCTTGATTGGAACCAGCCACGATGTTGATCGGAACCTTCGAGATAGAGGTCGGCGGGATAGGGTAAGCCGCGTTGCTGAAGCACAGATGCCCAGGAAGAACCAGAGTCAAACCACACATCCATCGTGTCAAATCCTTGACGGTAAGTGTTGCCGTCGTTGTGATATTTCGTGGGGAGAAGCTCTTCAATCGACATTTCCCACCATGCGTCAGTTCCGTGTTCAGCCACGATCGCTTTGATGTGTGCGATTGTTTCAGCGTTGATAAGCGGTTCATTCGTTGCGGCGTTGTAAAACACAGGAATCGGGACGCCCCAAGTGCGTTGCCGCGAAATACACCAGTCTGATCGGTCGGCGACCATGGGCGTGATGCGATTTTTACCTTGGGCTGGAATCCACGTTACGGTGTCGATCGCCTCTAGGGCCGCATCTCGGAAGCCAGACACGGACGCAAACCACTGTTCGGTTGCTCGGAAAATTACAGGTTTCTTCGTGCGCCAATCGTAAGGATATTTATGTTGGTACGGTTCTTCTTTAATTAAGCAACCCGCTTCTTGCATTGCTGCAATGATCGCTGGATTTGCATCTTTCAAGACATTCAGTCCCGCAAATTGCCCTGCTTCCTCTGTGAGGATCCCGGCGTCATCTACGGGCGCGAGAATTGGCAGGTTGTACTTTTTCCCAACGATGTAATCTTCTTGACCATGACCGGGTGCGGTATGTACCAATCCTGTTCCTGCATCAGTCGTGATGTAGTCGCCGCCGATAACAATTTCGGAGATGCGATCGAACAGTGGATGTTTATACGTGCAGTGTTCCAATAGCTTGCCCATGGCCGAAGCCTTGGGTTCTAGCGTTGTGCCGAGTGTGATCGCTAGTGATTCAATTAAGTCTTTTGCAACGACGAGATATTTGAATTTTGTGGGGTTGTTTTCGCCGACTTCGACCACGGAGTAGACGAGATCGGGGTTGACGGCGATCGCGAGATTGGCAGGCAGGGTCCAAGGGGTGGTGGTCCAGATTGCGACGCCGAGTTCACCGAGGAACGAATCGAACGGCATTTGTAACTCGGGCGACAGGTTTAGCATTTCAAACGCGGCGTAGAGACTGGTTGAAATGTGGCCTTCGGGATATTCGAGTTCGGCTTCGGCTAAGGCGGTGCGGGAACTGGGACTCCAGTAGACGGGCTTGAGTCCGCGATAGATGAAGCCCTTGAGGAACATTTGTCCGAAGACTTCGATTTGGGCGGCTTCGTAGGCAGGATCGAGGGTGACGTAGGGGTTTGTCCAGTCTGCCCAGACGCCCCAGCGTTTGAAGCCGTTGCGTTGGTCATCTACGGCGGCGAGGGCAAATTCTTTGGCTTTTTTGCGCAGGGCGATCGGAGTCAGGGCTTTACGTTCCTCTTGCTTTAGGGTTTGCAGGACTTTGAGTTCGATCGGTAGTCCGTGGCAATCCCAACCGGGAATGAAGCGCACCTTGCGGCCATTCAGAAGCTGGTACTTATTAATAATATCCTTGAGGATTTTATTTAGGGCGTGGCCGACGTGGAGGGAACCATTGGCGTAGGGTGGTCCGTCATGAAGGGTGAAGGGTGCGCCCGTGTTGGTTTCGGCTAGGGTTTCGTAAATCTTTGCGTCGCTCCAGATGGCCTGAATTTCGGGTTCGCGTTTCGTCGCGTTGGCCCGCATGTCAAACCTCGTCTGGGGCAAGTTGACGGTGTTTTTGTAGCTTCCAGGTTCTGTGAGCGCCATGATTTACTTGGGATTCGGGGGAGTTTGGGTTCGATCGAATTCAGACATTATAGGGGAAGGTCGCAGACTGGAGATCGGTTATGGAGTCGATCGCTTTTTGGGAGTCTGTTTATTGACAGGTTTCCGTTTAGGAATGAGACTGCTGACTTCTGTAAAACCGAACCAAATGGTCGCAAGACTGCCAAGACACATGCTCAGAATCCCGCCATCATCGACAATCGGTTGAAGTTTATCGAATTCGGTGATGAGTTTGTAGACCAGGAAAAATCCAGAGAGCGAACTTGAGATGCCAACCATAACATGCATGGTTTCGGTGAGTGTCAGTCCCCAATTAGCAAGACGTGTGCGACGGGCAAGCAGGACGATGGCGATGGCGAGTAGGGTAATGAGGAACCAAGTTCCGAACAATATTTTCTTTTCCATTCCAACGACTCAATCCCAACCTTGTTCTGTTTTAGGTTTACTTGTGATCCAGCCGAAGATTCCTGCAACGATCGCACCAACGATCGCACCAGGAATTTGGGCAAGCATCACCCCGAGAAAAGCACCGCCTGAAATCATAGTGACAATGCTATTTCCGCGCCGAATCCATTCGGGTTGATCGGTGTCTTGAGTATTCTTCTGTGCAATGAAATGCTGAGTTGCGTTGACCCAATCGTGGCTAGGCAAGATTTGGTCGTAAAAAACCCAGGAAAGCCGATCGGGGTTGGGGAAGGTAGCGGCGAGGGCTTTGGTCCGATGTTGCGCATTGTGTTGACTATCGAGATATTGATCGGCGGCTTTGTAGGATGCATCCAGTTCAGGTGATTGGCGGATGACTTCACGAATTTGTTCGGATGCTTCAACGTCGCCCTTCATAAATGCGGCGTCTTTGAGGCGATCGATCGATCGTTCAATGTCTTCAGGAAGCGATTCATCTTGCTGAGAGAGGGCCAGCATGAGGGCTTCGATGTTGATACTGTTGTTGGGCGGAAAGTTCATAGAATTAGCCTTGTCCGGTGAGAATGAATGCTGCCCAATGAATGGGGTTGCAGTATTCGGTCGGTTGGTTTATGTCTATTGTATCGCCTTTGTTCAAGATATTTTGAATGCGGGATTCGAGTCGATCGATCGGGAAACTCGGCAGTCCGGGGAGTTGGCGAAGCTCCTCTAGCCAGTGGGTGAATTCGCGCCAAGTGACGGTTTGCATCCAGGTTTGGGTGTGATGGAGGGCGATTGCGGCGGACAGTCCGGCTTTGATAAGTTGGTGGAAGTGAATCATGAACCAGGCGCTGGCGATTTCTTCGACTTGCCAAAGGGTGCTGAGAATATTGTGGGTTCCGGCGCAGAGGAAGGCGCTGGTGAGTCCGAGATATTCGGCATGGTTTTCAGTGGAGACGATCGAGGTTTCGCAGGAGGAAAGGGTCGCGAGGTTGAGGTGGTGCAGGTTGAGGTTGGCGATTGTTTTGGCGGTTAGGGGGCGATCGCAGAGATCGAGGGCAGAGTTTTCGGGTTTTTGGAAGTCGTGTTCGGCATGTCCGATGAAGTGGAAATAGTGATGGTTTTGCTGTGTGAGTTGTTGAACGATAGTGTCGTGGGTGGCGTTGGTATGATTGATGTAGGTGGCGTTGGTATGATTGATGTGGGTGGCGTTGCGATCGATAAGTTGTTGGATGATGGCGCTTTCGATTTGGGCGAAGGGCATGGGGCGATGATCGGGGCGGCGGGATGAGCGATCGGGATCATCGATTAGGAGGAGGGAGGGGCGATCTGATGAGGGCGCGGGATGCGACGCCCGTACGATCGATTGGAGGCTGGGGGCGTGGGTGGTGGGGCGATCGAAAAGCGCGTGGATGGGATAGCGGTGGAGATCGCGGTGGGGAATGAGGATTAGCGTTTCGGTATTTTTTAGATGGTGTTCGATCGCGTCTATTTCTAGAATTTTCGCAAGTTGTTTCAGCCGATCGTGCATCTGTTGTCGCCAAGGATGATCCGATTGTGTTGCTGATTTCTTCGATCGATAATTATCATAATCTTTATCCCAATCTTCTTTCCATTTGATGAAGCGTTTGTATTGCTGTTGTCTATCGCAATCTAGGACAATTGGCTCTGCATTGTCGTTAGTGAGGATGAAGGTGGTGATGGCGTCGTCGGATTGGTGCCAATAGACGATCGCATTTCCTGGGGTGAGGTGCGATCGGATTCGATCGTATGTGAGACTGTGAGTAATTTCTTGTTCGTTGTCGAAGAGCCAAGTAAGTGCGCGGTTTTTGTAGAATTCGGCTTGGGTGAGGGCAAGGCGTGGCTCATTTTCGCCGATGAGGAGATCGATTTCAGTGAGGCGGAAGATGCTGAATTTGGCTTCAAAGGTTCGTTTATCCTGGGCTTCGGTGCGGAGGGTTTCGTAGAGGGGGCTGCCTTGGGTTTGGTAGTGGCGGGCGGTGGGGAGATTGTTTTGGGTGAGGGTGAGACGAATGATTTGCTGGAGGGTGAGGAGACGCTCTTCAGGGAAGTCGGCTTCGGTGAGGAGCGTAAGGGCAGTTTGGTAGGCTTGGAATGCTTTGGAGAATCGTTTGGCTTTGAAATAAACATTTCCCAGTTCGCGCTGGAGGAAGCCGTGACCGAGAGGATGCGTCTTCGCAGGGCAATAGGTCAAACCGACGGTGAGGCTTGCGACTTGACCCTTGTAGCCGCGTTGGTTAAGTTCTGGATGCGTGTAGTGAAGATTGGGGGGACGTTGATTGAGAATGATGGGTAAAGCATAGGGGCTTCCGGAACGAGAACTAGAAGCAGCAATCCCACGGTTGGCCCAAGCTTCGTAGAAGTCGGGTTTGAATTCGATCGCTTTATCGTAGGACGCGATCGCCTCTTCTTTTCGACCTAATGCAGACAGCGAAAGCCCACGGTTAGACCAAGCTTCGTGTTTGTCGGGTTTGAATTCGATCGCTTTATTGAAGGAGGCGATCGCCTCTTCGTTTCGGCCTAAAGCATACAGCGAAAGCCCACGGTTAGACCGAGCTTTATCGTAGTCGGGTTTGAATTCGATCGCTTTATCGAAGGAGGCGATCGCCTCTTCGTTTCGGCCTAAAGCATACAGCGAAATCCCACGGTTAGACCAAGCTTCGTGATAGTCGAGTTTGAATTCGATCGCTTTTTCCCAATCCTGAATTGAACCCAACATATCCCCTTGCATTGCCTTCTGTAATCCAGAGTTAAACCATCGCTCTGCCAATTCGGCATTCTGTTCCACCGACTCCTCAACCGCTGACCAATTCCCTGTCTCCTCATTGAAAACACGATCGATCGTCTGTACTGGGGCTGCCCAAGGGTCCGGACGCAACGCATAGGACATCGGCTGCACATCCTTTTTCCCAAATCGCCGTTTCACCCAGGTTCGCAATCCCATTCGTCAGTCCCTCAACGCCTTCCTCTTTCTATTACAGCCGATCGAAAGGAAAATCCGCAAAGGCGATCGGATTATTTTGGATTTGTGATTTTTGAACGGGCGATCGGGGCGGGTCTCTAGACAAGAATCGCACTATGATAGACGTAATTTAGCCTCTCTGCTGGGAACAATGCACTATGACCACACAGCAACTCGCCGATCGCGTTACCAGTATTGAAGAGGATTTGAACCAAATCAAGCTTTTACTTCAGCAAAACCTCAAAATCACCCCCGACATCGAAGATCCTTGGATGAAACATGCCGGAATGTTTCAAGACGAGCCACTCTTTGATCAAGTTCTAGAGGAAATTGAAACCTACCGCCGCGAACTTGATACCGATCGCCCAGAACTTCACTCCAACGACGACGCTTAAACCATGCTCTGGATTTTGGATACCGATCACACCTCCTTGTTTCAGCGTGGAAACCCTACCGTCACTCGCAACATTCAATCTAAGCCACGTTCAGAACTCGCCATCACGATCGTCAGCTACGAAGAACAAATCCGAGGCTGGTTCAAAGTTGTAAGTCGATCGTTGTCAGAATCTCCGTGCCTGCGACAAAACAACCTGTGCCTGCTTTCAGCTTGGTCTCGCCCAGATGTTGAGCACTCGCATCGACATTGGATGCTTTTGGATTTTTAGCGGCTTTTGCCCCTGCAATGAATTTACTCGCGCCCCGCATTGCGAATCGGAATATAGCCCAGTAAGTTGAGGTTATCCTCCCACTGCCATCCATCCTGCGCCGCATTGTAGACATTTCGCGTCGTCAGCCCACAACCGGTAGCCTTCAGACAGTGCATCGAGTCCCGCACCTGCCACACCGATCGTTCTTAACGATCCGGATGCGGTCATCGCCCAAGATACAAATTTCGCACCTGTTATGATCGAAGCGGCGACACCTGCCACCATTCCCGCATTGTGCAATGCCCCGTGTCTTGCAACAATTTTGGATCCCGTTCCTAGTTCATACACATCGGTAATCATGCCACCGGACATTCCATTGGCAAACCCGGTTCCAAAATTACCAATCATTTCGCTGATGTCAGCCCCACCGATCGCACTGCCGACAATGTAACCCGCTCCAAAACTGGTACTCCCGATCGCCGCCAGGGATGCCATAAACGTCAAGGTCTCACCCAATTCAGCCATGGTTGGGAAATAGCCGTTTAGATCGGTATACCGAGTCGGATTACTATTCGCGTATTGATAGTTATACAAACTCATCGGGTCGTTCATAACCCCAGAGAACGGATCTGCCGATACAAACCGCCCTAAACTCGAATCGTAATGCCGTGCCCGTAAATAGTCTAATCCCGTACGACTATCCCGTTGCTCTCCCGCAAATTGGAACGAATTTCCAAATGTTCCTTGATGGTCCACCGTTTTACCGTAAGCATCATAGGTATACCGATCGGTGACTAAGCCCACGCGGCATCGGTCAAAGCGATCGTCGAACCTAAGCCATCGGTATGGTGATACACTTCGCGATTATCAAAGGCGCGATCGGACGACGCCCATCCCGTGGGTATAATATTAATATGCCTTGATAATTCGCAACTACTTAGGCTTAAAACATTAAGTTGTTTTTTAAGGAATCGAGTCAATGTTCCATAAAACTTAAATTAACCGTTGTATCCAATGAAGTCCTTAGCTATGCTGAAATTGAAGCAGAAAATATCGGGTTGTTTTCGTTCTGAGCAAGGTGCTTTATCGTTCTGTCGAATTCGGACCTATAGGTCCACCTTGAGGAAATAAGGCGCTAATGTATTGGATGCGCTGGTTCAATTGTTTGTGGGTGATCCGATATCCTCTCTTCCACTGCCTGAGTAGTTACGCCTAAACTCAAAATTAATATTCGAGATTAAGAATGCTGAGACTCCATAATGTGCGAGCAAGAATAATCGGCCTAATTGGACTGAGACTACTCTGGTGGGGAATAATCTCTTTTCTGTTTACATACTTTAATATCACGCAATCGCTCGCTCAAGGGAAATTATCCATTCCACCTGTCTACGACGATGTGTCGTATTTATTGGAAGGGGCCACTTGGCTTAACACTTTACGAGATCACGGCTTTGGTGAACTTTTAACGTTACCGATCGCTCATTCTCCTGTTATGGTTTTCATTGCCTTCCTTGGATTTCTTCTCTTTGGATTTCAAACTTGGGCACCCTACGCCATTAATGCTCTATTGGTATTTGGATTATTGATTAGCTTAGATTTGCTAAGTCGAGAATTGCCACTTTATCAGCGTTTGCTTCTACCCCTTACAGCCCTCACCTATCCCCTGACTGCAAATCTTGTAATGGAGTTTCGGCCTGATGTTGCCTGCAGTATTACCATGGCACTCTACGTTGCAGTGGCATTACGTACGGAATGGAAATCGGCTTCTAATTTTTCCTTTAATTCTTGGCGGTACTATTTAGGTTTAAGTAGTATATTAGCTTTTTCGTTACTGACTAAACCGTCTATTTTTCCGATTACTTTAGTGATTGCAGCTATTACACTTTTCTGTGCGATCGTTGCAAACGTCCATTTTGAAAAAGCCCAAGCGACTCAAGTAAAATCGTCACTCAGTCAACTGTTAAATAGAATAACGACGTCGATAGGTTTAAGTTTACTCTTAGCTAGCCCTTACTATGTATTCGGTGGCTTAAAATACATTATCAATTATATTCAAATTGTCGTATTTGGCCCCAATAAAGGCATATGGACATTGAGCCTATCACTTAATTACACATTGATCTATTATTTAGTAGGTCGGGGGGGACGGATGATTGGGGCTTGGTTTTGGATAGATGTAATGATATTGGTCATAACATTAGCTGCCGTTATTTACCGACGGCAATGGAACTTAGTTAAACGTTCAATCGCGGCAGTTATAATCTTTATCTCAGCCTATGCTTCAGTAACGATTCCCAGTACAAAATCTCCTTTTCTTGGACTAATTGTAACAGCACTTCTTTTAGTTTTAAGTTATCTAGCTTTAGTTTATTGGCTAGAATTTCTGAACAATTGGCTTAAGAAATCTGTTTCTAAACCACTGGGTATGATTTTAGCAGCAACGATAATTTCTAGTTTGATCTTCTTTCAATGGATAAGCTTCCCCTTTGTTGGAGGAGGGTTCACACTTCTAACTCCAGCAACAGCAGCAACATATAATCAATCTTTAGATAATGTTGTGCAAGTTTTCCGATCGCTCTATCCATCTGTATCGAAAACCGATCGACAAACCATCTTCATTCCAGCTTCGACATCCTTTCTTAATCCTACAAATTTGAGCCTTATGTTTCAATTCGATCATATCCAAGTATTTGAAGCAACGGGAGTTAATCTCAATCGGGATAATCTTGACGACGTTCAAACTTATAAAAACCAATCGCAGGCTTCTACCTATACTATTTTGGTCCGATCGCCTTCGGCAACTTATGTCTCTCTAACGAAAAAAGACGGTAACACAGAATTCGGAGAAGGACTCTATCACTTTCTAGAAACTTCAGGAGAATTTGAACGGATTGATCGCCAGACCCCTTCCATTCTCCAAGGCGAACTCCTAATCTATCGTCGTAAAGCGAGTTAAGATTTGTTCAATCGATCGCCGTCCCCACCCGTCGTAAATCCACCGCAAACCCCGCCACCACCAAAAACGTCTCCCCCGCCACCTGTCCCATCACCCGCACCAATCGCCCCAACCGATCGCGAAACAACCGCCCGACGGGATAAGCCGGAACCACGCCCCAGCCCGTTTCCTCCGCTACAAAAACAACATCCGCATCACTCGCGCGAACTTGCCTCACCAAAGCCTCACAGCGCAACCGCCAATCCGCCTCCGATTCATCCAACAGATTTCCCACCCACGTCCCCAGAGAATCCACTAGCAAAATCTCCCCCGCCCTTGCACCGTCGATCGCCTCCGCCAATTCGATCGGCACCTCCAAGGATCGCCATTCCACCGGACGCCGCTGAATATGGGTTGCAATGCGCGCATCCCACTCCGCATCGTCCGGATATCGCTGCGCCGTTGCCACATAGACCACCGACTTCCCCGACTCCCGCGCCAGCCGCTCCGCCCACTCACTTTTCCCCGATCGCGCCGCCCCCGTCACCAGCACCACTCGCCCCATCTTCAGCCTCCTCAATTCTCTTGTGCCAATCCCGAACCACCGTATAGAATAAAATACTGAAAGCATCCAATCACTGCACAACACGGATTTTAGGCAAGACTTTTTATGAAAACCGGGATCAAACGCATCGAACAAACGCTCAATCGGCTCCAGCAGACCCCACAACTTGCATCTGACCCTACGTCAACCCCCCTAGCTGAGCGCGAAGACGCACTTCGATCGTCCATCCCATCCGGTCCCACCCTCGCCCTATCCTTCGACCTCAAATCTACGCGTCCTACTCCCCCACTCGTCACTCCAACCCCACCCACCCCCCAAAACCTCCACCTCCCAAAACCCAAAACCGTCAGCCTCTCGCCTCACCGCAACGCCGCCAACCCGGCCCTGTCCCGCGTTATCCTTCAGGACCTTATAGCGATCGTCGAGACGTGGCAAACCGAACTAACCACCATCGTCACCCAAATCCAAAACCTTTACCTCGACGGGCCCATCATTGACGGCTGGCTCGAATCCGCAGGATCCATTACCCCAGTCGAAACCGTCGCCTTCCGTCATGCCGATATTTCTCAGCTCGTAGACTTTGTGGAACAGCTTCAGGCCGGAACCGTTACCCCCGATCAGATTTCAACCCAAGGATCCGCCTACAGACTCTGTGGACTCAACGCCGATGGTCAACTGTGGCATTATCCCTGCCCCGCAGACCAAGTTCCAGCGGTCAGTGTTGCCATCGCCCGTCATCACCAATTGCGTCAACTACGCATACGCCAGCACGATCTCGAAGACCGTCTTGCCCAATTCTCCGAAAATCTCGTGATGCTTCATAGCAAACTGAAGGATTAGGATGAGGCGTATTTAAGCGCTTTTCCCCATGCCATCCCAAGATTCTCCTCAAATATCAGCCATCATCTGTACCCATAACCGCGATCGCTATCTCGCCAAAGCGATCGACAGCCTCCTAGTCCAAACCTGCGCCCACTACGAAATCCTAATTATTGACAACGCCTCCACCGACCGCACCCGAGACGTTGCGCAGTCCTACCTCCATCATCCCCGCGTGCGTTACCACTACGAAGCCACTGTGGGCCTGTCCGTCGCGCGAAATACCGGAGCAAAACTAGCCACCTCTCCCATTCTGGCCTACCTCGACGACGATGCGATCGCCTCTCCCGGCTGGCTCCAGACCTTTGTCAATGCCTACGCCCAAGACGAAAAACTGGCGATTTCCGGGGGTAAAGTTACTCTGATTTGGGAAGAAAACTGCCCAGAACCTCTCTGGCTCTCCCAGAACCTCGCTGGGAACCTTGGACTCTACGACCTCGGTGACTACCCAGTAGACATCCAGCAGCCTGGACTCACCCCACGCGGACTCAACTACGGCATTAGGCGCAGCTTCCTCGATCAAGTCGGCGGCTTCGACCTCAACCTCGGACGCGTCGGCAAAAATCTTCTCTCCAACGAAGAACTGCACATGACCAACCTCGCCCTCCAATCCGGCTGGCGGGTCGCATATCTGCCCGATGCGATCGCTGCCCATCACGTCGCCCCCGAACGCGTTCACCCTCGCTGGTTCCTAGAGCGCGGGTGGTGGCAAGGCATCAGCGAATGCTACCGCGAACAATTGGCAGGAGAAGCGGGCTGGCGGCAATTTGGACGGGGCGGCGAACGCTTGGTGCGTGGACTCTACAAAGCCGTCAAACTAAGTCTTCTTCGCCGATCGAGACCTAACCCCCTCGTGTTTGAAAATTTGGTCTATAGCTATGGCCAGATTGGATATTTGCTGCAAGTCTGTCAAGGTCTACTGAGTAAAAAATTATTTGTTAGAAGAGCAAATTCCTAAAAATCTCCTTGAAAAGCTTGAAATTCGGAAAAAATCTAGCCTTTTAACAAGAAATGATGAATTTTTGCGTGTTCACCCTTAAGCCTTCTCAAAAACTTCGACTTCGGTGTCGTCACCACTCAAGGGGTTCAGTCGTTGACTTGAGCAATCTGCGCTCTCCGCGTCCATTCTCCCGCAAGACCTAAATTACATGATCGAAAATGTCACTCGCCGATCGAGTCAATCGGGCCTGCATCAATCGGGGATCTACAATCCTGACCTTTCAAATAAAGATAAAAACGTCCGTAAATCCTATCGAATTGGGTCTAGGAGTTTGTAAAGATTCCATTGGGACACCGTAAAATGCAGCAGTGCATAAGATGAAGAATTAATTACGCTTTTAGGCCGTGATTGTCCCAACAAGGCGTGTAGATGTTATGTTGAGGCGTCTGTGTGGCTCAAAAAGCATGAGAATTACAAATGCTCTATGTTTTATATTTGATAAAAAATAGCTATCTTTTAAGATTTGATTTATCAAACTTTACAATCGGGCATTATAATCAGGTCAGTAAATATTCCTACTCATCTTTAACTTAATTCGCGAAAAATCTGTTTTTCATCCGTTGTAGGAACCCAGGCACATCCATCGCTTCGCCTTAAGGTGTCACTTAGAGACGTCCCCTTGAGACATGCGATTCATGCCTTCGCTTCTGCAAGATCGCCTCAATAGAGGCTGTGTTATTTGGAGTGGCTTCAGGGTCTATTCTACTTCTCGATCGGATGGGAGTTTTTAGCGGATTGGGCGGATAGGATTTGTGATCTTCAGCAGCAGTCTCAGCAGGTTTTTTTGTGAGCACTTCATTTCCTTGGCTTTCCGCCATTATCTTGTTTCCTCTAGCTGCGTCTCTCCTGATTCCGGTTTTGCCAGACAAAGAAGGAAAAACCGTTCGTTGGTATGCGTTGGGTGTAGGACTAATCGACTTTGCCCTGACGATTTATGCCCTGTGGACGCAGTATGACTTCACCACTTCAGGCTATCAATTTGTTGAAACTGTGTCCTGGATTCCTCAGCTCAACCTGAACTGGTCTCTAGCGATCGATGGATTGTCGATGCCGCTGGTGGTACTGACGGGTCTCGTGACCACGATGTCGATTTTGGCGGGCTGGCAAGTAAAGGAGAAACCTCGCCTCTTTTATTTCCTGATGCTGGCCATGTACAGCGCGCAAGTCGGTGTTTTTTGCTCCCAGGATTTACTACAATTTTTCTTAATTTGGGAACTCGAACTCGTTCCGGTTTATCTATTAATTGCCATTTGGGGCGGACCTAAGCGGCGCTATGCAGCGACTAAGTTTATTTTGTATACCGCGATTGCCTCTATTTTTATTCTGATCGCAGCGTTAGCGATGGCATTTTATGGTGACAACGTTACCTTCAATCTGACGCAGCTTGGCTTAAAGGATTACAGCTTAGGGTTTGAGATGTTGGTGTATGCGGGGCTGTTAATTGCCTATGGTGTCAAGCTGTCGGTGTTTCCATTGCATACTTGGTTGCCGGATGCCCACGGTGAGGCGTCAGCCCCGGTGTCAATGATTTTGGCGGGGGTTTTGCTGAAGATGGGCGGCTATGCACTGATTCGGATGAATGTGGAAATGCTGCCCAATGCCCATGCGGTGTTTGCACCTGCGTTAGCAATTCTGGGGGTTGTCAATATTGTGTACGGCGGATTGGCGTCTTTTGCACAACGGAACCTCAAGCGTCGAATGGCCTATTCTTCGATTTCGCACATGGGCTTTGTGCTGCTAGGCGTCGCTTCTTACACTGATGTGGGCATGAGCGGTGCAATGCTGCAAATGATTTCCCACGGTCTGATTGCGTCAGCGATGTTCTTCCTTGCAGGCGTTACCTACGATCGGACCCACACGCTGAACCTTGATGATATGGGTGGGTTGGGCAAAAAAATGCCTTCGACCTTTGCGCTGTTTACAATAGCTTCCATGGCGTCGCTAGCTCTGCCTGGAATGAGCGGGTTCGCGGGCGAGCTGATGGTGTTCTTGGGCTTTGCCAATAGCCCCATCTACTCGGTGGAATTTAAGGCCGTGATTATCTTCTTGGCCGCAGTGGGCTTGATTCTGACTCCGGTGTATCTGCTCTCGATGATGCGGGAAATGTTTTACGGCCAGGAAGGAGAAGCGGTGGAAGGACAGGTTTTCTTGGATGCCAAACCCCGCGAGTTGTTCATTGCGGCAGCGCTAATGTTACCGATCGTCGCGATTGGAATCTATCCTAAGCTGCTGACGGAGACCTACGATGTCACCACCGTGAACATTGCCCAACACGCTCGCAACGCTCTGCCGGTGGTGGCTCAAAATCGCAGTCTCTCCCCGATGTCTATGGTCCCTGTACTGAAGCCTTCAGTCCTGAAGTAAACCCTAGAAATCCTCGTCCTTAAAGCTTTCTATCGAAGCCTCGCTAACCCTAAAATTCGTAACGTTTGGTAACGAGTCTGGGGACTGGCAGGGCTTTTCGCCCATAGTGACCTCATAGACTTAAGAGCAAATTGCTTGCTATTTAGATCGACATTTACGGGATCTTTCATTGGGAGAAGAGTTTCATGCGGGACGCAGTCACCAGCCTTATTAAAAATTATGACCTGACCGGTCGCTATCTCGATCGCAATGCGATGGACGACCTAAAATCCTACTTCGGTAGCGGAATGGCGCGAATCCGAGCGGCTGGTGTGATCAATGCCAATGCGGCAACGATCGTCAAGCAGACTTCCCTTCGGTTATACGAAGAAATTCCGGAACTGATTCGTCCCGGCGGCAACTCCTACACAACCCGTCGGTATGCAGCTTGTTTACGGGATTTAGACTATTATTTGCGCTATGCCAGCTATGCCTTGGTTGCCGCAGACTCGGATGTCTTGGATGAGCGCGTGCTAGAGGGGTTGCGAGAGACCTACAATTCTTTAGAAGTTCCCGTCGGACCGACCGTGCGTGGGATTCAGATCATGAAAATGGTGGTGCGAGAGCAGGTTGCCGCAGCAGGTGTGATGTCGGGTAATTTGACGGATGAACCCTTTGATTACATGAGTGCATCACTATCTGAACAGAGCGTCTAGTCCTATTTATTCGTTCAACAAAAAGGAGGCTTTGTGATAGTCTCCTTTTTGTTGGGTTTACCCCGAACTCTATTTCGATCGCTTCAAGTCAAATCGCTCTGCCGTCCGGTTCGAGAACCCACACAGAATAACCGTAGGCGCTTGAACTAATCAAACAGCAGTTGCCCTTTTTATGAAGCCGTTGAGACAATTCCCTCGCTTGCCTTTCATCGCGAACAATCCTGAGCAGGCTGTACAGCTTTCCGTGGTAGGTAATTCCAGTCAGAGGCTTGTCGAGATCGGGCACCTGGATTTGGCAAGGAATATACTCTCGATCGGACGTCAGCATTTCCAAAGCTTGCTCGGTTGCATTTACGAGGTTCTCAGCACTGCGGAGGGGCGTCTTTTGACGCAAGCTGTGGAGCCTTGCTTCGGGTTCATGAACCCACAGGGCATAGCCTTTCGGAATTTCAGTCACCATGACTTTGGCATTGCTTTTGCGGGTGAGCCGATCGATGAGCTGGGCCACGCGATCGGGTTCGTTTACCACTCGAAAAAAGCTGTAATAGTTGCCGTCTACTTCGATCGCCGCAGTCGGGTTTTCTTCATCCATCAACAAAACGTGACAACGATGATATTGCTGGCGATCGCGGAGGACACGGTGAGAAACAGGGGGTGTGGTTGGCATAGCGAGTGAGGGTTAGGCGGATGGAGCTAGACGGTTTACGGATGCAGTAGTTCAAGGGATGCAGTAATTTACGTTTGTAACGATTTGTATCAGGTTTTATTAATCCTATTCTCTAAACAGGGTCTCGATCGAGGAAACCGCAAAACCACTGAGATTAGAGATCTGATTTGAGAAAGCTTTGATAATCACGCTGGACTTGGGCTTGGTAATGTTGGGCGTAGGTCAGGATTTCTGTTTGCCAGGTAGGTTCTTGAGCAAAGGCGATAAGTTCATCGGCGATCGCACTCCCTTGACGACCACTGCTGCGGAGATGCCCCCAAGCCACAACTTCTCCTAAGGTTTGAATGAAATCTTTCAGTTTTTTAGACTGGCGGTGAAGTGCGGCGGGGTCGATTTTGTCGTTGCTGGGCTGGAGTTCGCGGAGAACATAGGACTGTTCGGGCGACTCTACTGCACTCAGCAAGGCAGGCGGGGAAGATTGCAGACGTTTTTGAATCTGCACGATGCGATCGCCCTCGGACGACCAAGCGGGCTGAGACCTCGTGAAAAACGGCGCAAGGGACGATCGCCGAGCTGCTTTCAAATCTAGCAAGTAGCAGCCCTCCGGATAGCCTCGGCCTTTAACTAGGATGAGATAACGCGGTAAACCTAGACTACCGCTTCCGGCAATGCGGTGGGTGATGTCGAGGACCTGGAAAAAGTCGGGCTGGTGCTGGGTGCTAGCCCAGGTTTCGATCAGGTGATTAACGGTGTGGATTTCAGACGGACTCGCCGTGAGGATCTTATTGGGAATGCGCAAAAGAGCACGGGTCTTCGGGCGGAGGCGTTTTTTAAGGAACTGAGCACGATCGCGTTTGCGCAACGTTTGGAGTAGATTTTTCACGACGCCGGAGGCATTCTCGCGGTAAAGAACTCCTGCCTTTCCGGTGGCCAGCGTCTGGGCATAGGTTTTTAGGAGGTGTTGAGCGAGGTCTAGAGCCTCCTGTTGATTTTCGTTTTCAACTAGTACACTTGTCACTAATCGCACAAGATCCCAGCTAGAGGAAATGAGGGCGGATTCATCAAAGTCATTGAGGTCGAAATAGACGAGTTTTCGCGTACAGCCTTGTCTGATAGTATCGCCCTTAAAAGTGCCAAAATTTTGGAGATGAAGATCCCCGCAGCTCCACACAGACGGGGCGATTTGAAGTGCGTTAGAGGTGTGGAGATCTTCATAGAAGAGATGACAAGTGCCCCGAAAAAAAACAAAGGCATTCTGCTTCATCGCTTGATATTTCAACGCAACCCGCTCAGGAATACGATCGGAGTTGAATTGAGAAATGCGATCAACAACTGAAGTCATAAAATCCCTAAAGTTCTGACGTAAATAGATGAAAGAACTAGGCTAAGTCTACCCCATCTCTATAATTTTGGCGCTTCATTTGAATATTGCCCAAGTGTTTTTTGACCGTATCGATGGAGACATGAAGCGATTGGGCGATTTGTTGCCGAGAACATTGCTGTCGTTTGAGTTCCCATACTTCTGACTCGCGGGTCGTAAGACCATATTGCTGGGCTTCGAGATAGGCGAGATGATGCTGTGACTCGGCCTGATTTTCGATGCGGGTGAGGAGGCAGTTTTCGTCTGAGGTCGAAAGGTCGATGCGTTGGACTCGGATGCGGTAGGTTTTATGAGCGATCGTCAGTTCAGATTCTAAAATTAATGCGTGATCTGAATCTTCTAGGATGTATCGGTGAAGCTTGAGAATTTCATCCGGAATGCTAATACTATTTTGACGATAAAACTGTTGGGCGATCGTGTTGGCGTAGAGGACTTGATCGGTGTTGGTGGTGATTAAGATGCCATCTACAAAGCTTTCGAGAATAGAGTTAAAGAAAAAACTAGCATCTTGATTGAGCTTAGAAAAGATCATAATTTCAGGGGCGATTTTCAAGGAGAACGTGAGCAATAAAGTTCAATACGCGACTCCCATTCCTGATTCCGTAATTTTACGGATTTCCTAATAAATTGTTCCCGTAGATTTGCTGAAAACCAGGTGAAACTGGATTCCAATGTGGAATTTCAGACCATTGCTTTTCATATCACAGAAGCCAAACGTGTCGATCGAGTTCGTGAACGTCGCCCATGGGCTAGGCGTTAGGTCTGATAAGCCACGAGCTTGGATTCATAGAGTTCTGCTATCAAATTAGAAAATTATCATAGACTCAAATCTATGACTACAGCTTTTCTTAAGATTCAGGTGTGGCTCGGACCATAATTTCAAGTTATGTTAAGGGAAGTTAAGAAAAGAAAACATAGTACACAGCCCAGATCAAATTCTCACTGCCTTAAAATTATGAATGTGAAAGATGTTCTACAGCAATACAGACAAGGGGTGCGCGACTTCAACGGGGTTGCGATCGACATTGCGAATCTGAGTGATCGGCGCTTAATGGACATTGATTTTTCGCAAGCTACTCTGGACTGTGCGAGCTTCACGCGATCGGATCTCAGGGGTACTAACTTTTCCCATGCATCGCTGCGTCGGGTTTCACTGTGGCAAGCAAACTGTAGTTTTGGCCGATTCACGGAAGCACAGATGGGTCGGGCACAGATGATTCGGGTCAACCTGACCCATGCAGATTGTCAACGTGCAAACTTGCAGAAAGCTGAGATTCGGTTAGGGGTTTTGCACAACTCAAACCTCAGCTATGCAAACTTAAGTTATGCAGACTTGAGCTACGCGGACTTGAGTCGCGCTGATTTGACGGGCGTGGACTTGACTGGGGCGAACTTGACGGGCGCAAACCTAACCGAGGCAAATTTGAGCGGGGCAACGATCGATCGAGCGGTCCTGACTCATGCAACGTTGAATGGGACAATGATGCACGGAGTGGACTTAACGAAGACCGAGCTTTCACTCGTGGCGAGATCTAGCATAGTGACCGATGCAATCGTTTGGGTTGCACTGGATAAAGAATTGTCCCCTACCTCATCTTTTTCAAGATAGTGCTTTTGGGTATATGCCGCATTCTAACTCTCTGTTACAGGACTTGCTTGAGGCGATGCCTGACCTGAAGGCACAAGTTTACTTTAAAACAACTCTAACGGCCTTGTCTCATGCCATGGAGGATTTGGTTCTAGTGGGGAACGATCGTCCGCTGGTGATTGCAAATTTTCAGCAGGAGCGGTTTTATCGTCAGGAAACTCGGCGTTACCAACGCATTGCAGAGAAAACGGACCAAGTTTATGTCTTAGCGATGCCAGAGACAGATTTTGCATCTACTCCTGCACCTTACGCAACGATCGGGTTGGATAAAAGTGACCCCCTGGCGCAGGAGTGGCATTTGGTCGTGATTGCGGCGTCCTATAGTGCTTGTCTGGTCTGTCGTGAGCATTCGACAGCAGTCAATGCGGCGGCGTTGGACTCGGGCCGTCAGTTTCAAGGATTTTGGACCTTCGATCCCATCGTTAGTCGGCAGGCAGCACAGGAATTGTTAGGGCGGGTGGTGCGATATCGTCCGGATCTGAGCGATCGAGTTGAGACTGCTAGGAGAGAGTATCAGCTCGCAGACCGGGGCAATCTAGCTTTTGCTGAATCGCAGTCATCGCAGCCGTCAGGATTAGATATTCGACGATTTTCCGATCGCTTAGTGACGTATTTGCAAGCGAGTCAATATCAACAGGTGCGCTCTTATCGGCGAGCTGTAGCTCAAACGGAGCAAGCTCAACTGCTCAATACGATTACATCAAAAATCCGACGATCGCTGAGGCCGGAAGACGTTCTGACGTTGACGATGTCTGAAGTTGAGGGCGTTTTTTTGCGCTGTCGGTGTCAGATTACTCGACTGCCATTGCCGTCTCCCCTCGGATCGCACCCGCTGTTTCAGTCGTTGTTAGGTCAGGGCAAGGTTGTGGCGATTGCAGATGCAATGCAGGATTCAGGCATCCAGGCACACCCTGCGCTGCAAACGCAGATGCAGATGGATCGAATTGGATCTTGTATGTTGGTCCCGATTGTGTATCAACAGGATTGTCTGGCGGTGCTGGAGTTGTACCATGCGTCTCCCCGCCTCTGGTCAGAAAGCGATCGAGACTTTTTGGTGTCCATTGCGACGCAGGTGGGCTGGGGGCTGAAGCAAGCCGAAGCCCATGTTAAGCTTGTCCAACTGAATAACCAGCTCTCGGTTATTGAACAAACGCAAAATAATTTGATTGCGATCGTGGGCCATGAACTACGGACGCCGCTCTCCACCATTCAGGTATGCCTCGAAAGTTTGGCTACGGAGCCGGACATGCCACAAGACTGTCAGCAGGTAATGCTAGATATTGCGCTGACGGATTCTGAGCGATTACGCAGGCTTGTGCAAGATTTCCTGTTGTTGTCGCAGTTAGAAAGTGGGTCGGTGTCTTGGCAGGTGGAGCCGATCGTGATTTCGGATTTGATCTCCCTAACGGTGTGTAATCTCAGGGCTGGATCTAAGGTGAACCCTATGATCTTGGTGGATGTTCCGGAGACATTGCCCATGGTGCAGGGCGATGGTGAAGCGGTGGTGCAGGTATTGACGAAGCTGTTAGGAAATGCGGTGAAGTTTACGCCTCAAATGGGGACGGTTCAGGTGAGGGTTCGGGCGATTGAGGGCTATGTGGAGGTTCAAATAGCAGATAGTGGCTGTGGGATTGAGTCGAGTCGGCTGGACTCAATTTTCGACCGATTTTATCAAGAGGAAGGGTTTCTTCAGCGATCGGTGGGTGGAACGGGGTTGGGGTTGGCCATTTGTCGTCAACTCGTGCGAAGGCTGGAAGGCAGGCTTTGGGCAACCTCCGAAGGAAAAGGCCAAGGGAGCCAGTTTCACGTTACGTTTCCTGTGGAAGATATGGAAAGTTTTAACCCATTGGAGGGGATGGAAGAGCTGGTCGGATGAAGAATCTGAGATGCGATCGGTGTGTCTATGGGTTGGGAGACCGCTATGCTAGAGAAGATAGGCTAAATAATGTGGGACAGCCATCTCGGCGGTTTAAGTCCAAGAGGCCAAAATGGAATCGATCGCACTGTTTTCAATCTCAACCTTTTGCCTTATCTTGAGTGCTGCTTGGATGGCTGGTCGTCTTTTTCCTCGGCAGCCGCTTCAGTCACTGCTAAGCTTTTTAGTCTTGTTCTTAATCTCGACAAGTCTACTCCAACTGCTGCTGGGCGGCATGGGAATCCTCAATCCTGTCGCTGTCCTAGGGAGTTCAGTTGCGTTTACCCTTGGGGTCGTTTGTTATCTTTGGAAGCGCCCAAATTTGAAGGGAACACTGGACCCGATCGCGGCGTTAAGTCAGCTTGGTATCGGAGTCACGATGGTTGTTGGATTCTTTGGATTTCTGCCGCTTAGATCGATGCTGGCTGAATCTTGGATGCAACTGCGATCGGTACATGTGCTGAGCTGGGATGTGGTGAGTTATCACTTGCCCAATGCGGTGACCTATCTTCAGGCCCAAACGTGGTGGATAGTTCAAGGAACCTACGGGCATTATCCCGGTGGCAATGAATTGCTAAATCTCTGGAGTATGCTGTTTATCCGAAGTGAGGCGCTGCTAGGACTAACGACGATCGCGTTATTTCTAGGGTCGGTTCTGGCCAGTGTTGTGATTCTCAATCTAGTCGTCCCCATTCGATCGCCGTTTTGGCGAGGCATTGCGTCGGTTATGTTCGTCGGTGTTCTCGTTAGCATTCCCGAATTCCAAAATCTTGCGTTTGATGTGGGACGCAATGATGTGACGATGCTATTTTGGGAACTGGTGGTTGTTTGGACTTTTTTACGATCGAAAACCCGGACAGACCAGTGGGCCATTTTGACCGGAATTACGTTGGGACTATTGATCGGCACCAAACCCAATGGACTCTACTTCCTGTTGGGAATGCTGTTACTGAATATTGCCGTTCCCAATTCTGAACTAGATGAACCGATCGCAACACGCATTCGCACAACGCTGCTGAAAATCTTATTGCCAAGCCTGATCATCGGCGGCGGTTGGTATGTGCGAAACCTTATTTTGATCGGCAAACTCACGCCTGCCGATCAGCTCAAAGCAGCGACGGATTTGAGCATTGTCCAAAGCCTTTCTAATCCAGCCCTTTACACGCTTAATTCGCCCTTTATCATTCTCGCCTTCGCCACAGTTTTATCCTTCAGTATCCTAACCACCGCCGTTGCTTTCCGCCCGATCGATCGGATCGATCGGCCGCCCCTTCCGCAATCCAGCCGATTCGCCATTCCCCTCGGTCTCCAAATCATCGCTGCCTGGAACCTCATTGCCATCATTGCGATGATCGTTACGCCCAGCGGTGCGGGCTATCTCGCAGGCGCAGGCAGAGCGTTTCTGATTCAAATTCGCTACAGCGCGATCGTCATGCCGATTACGGGGATATTGGTGATCTACATCCTATCTGTATTGCTCGATCGCGTCCTTCAGCCCACGTCTTGGCTCAACCGTTTGGAGCGCCGAAGAGTTCCACCCCAGTCTAAGAAAACCCTTGCGATCGCCGCCGGAACCCTTGCCTTTCTCACTGCCGCCCAACTTGCCAGCTACCGCACCCCCGAAGGCTTACCGGGCTACGACGGAATATTCTTTCCCATGGGCCAACAAGAAAGCAACGTCTATCGCTGGGTCCAAAAAAATATTCAAGCTTCCACCATTTATGCCATTGGATTGCGGCCCTACGGACTGCTAGGCGATCGCTTCAGTAACCGGGTCATCGATCGACTGGGAACATCAGGCTGGACTTGGGCTGAAGGTGAACTCGTGGTTGCCACTCAAAAACCTAATTTTGTGGCGGTATGTGTGGATCCCTTCGATCGATCGATTCCCCTAGATGAGCTGAAGAAAATGGCAGGCGATGGATCGAAGTTTAATCTCGTGTATCAAGATGACCTTGCGATCGTCTTTCGGGTGGTTCCGAAGTGAGTCTATCCCTGTAGTGAAGCGGCTTCGGTATCGTCTATAGTAATTACAAGCTTAGCAAATCAGGCTTAGCAAATCAGATTGAGTCGTTTACTCGCTCAAGGCGGAATCCATGACAATTTTGTATGGAGTGGTGTTGTTTTTGATGGCGATCGGAGTCGTTGGGGCTTTTGTTCCGGGACTGCCGGGAACGAGTATTATTTTGGCAGCGATGTTAATTTGGGGGTTCTCAACATCTAGCATTCCGACGTTGGCTTGGGCGATCGGGTGTGCGGTCGCGGTTCTGGTCTTTGGGTTTGCCATTGACTTTTTATCGGGCTATCTCGGGGCAAAGCAAGTAGGCGCTAGCCAATGGGGCCAAATCGGCTCTGTGGTTGGAATGGTTGCTGGTTTCTTTGGATTGATTCCGGCGCTGCCGTTCGGAGGGCCACTGCTGGGATTGTTCATCGGCCCGCTCGTGGGTGCAATAGTGGGCGAATACTTGTTTTGCAAAGATATCCAACAGTCGGTGAAGGCGGGGGTCGGCATTGTCGTCGGGTCGGTTCTAGGTAATCTACTCCAGGGCATTTTGGCCCTTGTTCCAATGGTTGTATTTGTGTCTGAGACGTGGAACAGCGGGCTTCATTAGCCCACTCGATTCGGAATTTACGGATCTTTTCAGTCTTATTAGCGTCAGGGTCATGGAGATGGGCATACTCAGAGCATTAGAAACCCTATCTTTTGTTCGGGTCAAGTTTCAATTTCATCATCTACTCATCATCATCCATTGGGAGATTAGTTGTGCAAGCGACTGAGCAACATCAGCAGATTCTACGGTTCTTTATTGAAGAAGCGAAAGAACATTTAAATACAATTGAAAAGGGGCTGCTCAATCTCCAAGCGACCTTGGGCGATGTCGAAGAAACCAACTGTCTCTTCCGCGCCGCACACTCAGTTAAAGGCGGTGCAGCCATGTTGGGGTTGGACAGTATTCTCAAAACTGGGCATTACTTAGAAGACTATTTCAAACTGCTAAAAGACAATCCAATCAAAATCGATCGTAAGGTTGAAGATTTGTTCTTACGCGGGTTTGATGAGATGAAGGGATTGGTCGAGGCGCTTCAAAGTCCCTTTGGTTTGCGGGCTGAAGATGGTGAACAGTCCCTTGCGCGATCGGTGCCCATTTTTAAAGAATTAGGCCATCATTTGAACATGCTAATTTCGGGTAAGAAAGCAGCATCCGCAGTTGTTAATCCCGCTGCCGCCGCTCAGGTAAGCACCATTCTAAAAATGATGCTGCAACTCTTCAAGCAAGGCGACAATCCCAAAGCGCGTCAGCAACTAATGGCGCTGTGCAGCAAGCTAGCAGTGCTCGACAAAAAATCGCAGCCTTGGATTGTCGTCCTTCAGGCGAACCAGCGCGCCATCGCCAATCCCAAAGCGTCTTTTGCGATGCTGGCTCCTATGGTGATCAAAGAGCTGAAGTTGGCCAGTGACTTACTTATTGCGGGACGATCGACGGAGATTGTCCCTAGCACTAACCTGAAAAAGCTCCTCCCCGGCACCGCAGCGCCCGCCCAATCCGCTGCGAAACTTGCGACAAGAGTGGCTACTCCACAGGCTGCGCCTACAGCGACCCGTGTCGAGGCGATCGAAACGCGCCCTAGCAACTCAGCCGTTGGCCTTGCCACCCGTCGTCAAATCACAATTCCTGGCGATCCTAAAGGGGCGGCGCGATCGCTTTTGGACCAGTTTAGTAAGGCGGAGTTGATTCAGATCGCTGAGTTCCTGATGAAGGCCATTCAGTAGGTCGTTAGGTTTGGGGGATTAGTGATCGGGGGTGTTTTTGAAATGACGATGGATACCGTAAGAGGCAATAGTATTGCCCTAACCCGGAATCTCCACGATCACTGGCGTGTGATCGCTCGGTTGCTCTCGCTTCCGAGGTTCCGGATCAATCACGCAGCCGGTCGCCTGTTCGTACAAGTCTGGCGTTAGATAATGATGGTCAATGCGCCATCCAGAGTTGCGCTGGAATGAACCCGATCGATAATCCCACCAACTATACTGCCCTTCCTCTAGGTTGAATTTCCGAAACGCATCCTGCAATCCCAGTGACAACACATTAAGCAACGCCGATCGCTCCATGTCCGATGACATGACATGAGTGGCCCGAGTCTTCGGATTATAAATATCAATGTCTTCTAATGCAATATTAAAATCACCACAGATCAACAGGCTCGGCGATTCGCTTAACAGCGCTACGAGATAGTCTTTCAATAACGTGAGCCAGCGAAGTTTGTAGACATACTTATCACTATCTATTTCCGAGCCATTTGGGACATACACATTCACCACCCGAATGCCCTGAATAACGCAGGAAATGACACGTTTTTGGTCGTCAAGTTCTTCTATTGCGGCTTCAGATAAGACGTCTGCAAATCCAAATCGCACATCTTCAATTTTCGTCTTTGAAATCAGCGCAACGCCGTTGTAGCTTTTCTGTCCGAAAAACTCGGTGGTGTAGCCGATCGCCTCAAAAGCTGCCTGGGGAAATAGCTCATCCGGCACTTTTGTCTCCTGAAGACAGAGCAAATCCACATCCGGGTTCGTCGTTAGCCAATCAGTGGCATGAGTGAGACGAGTCCGAATTGAATTGACATTCCAGGTCGCGATCTTCATGGGAAAGAAAACTTAAAATTGCTTCAGAACTTTACCACGAGCGCACGAATCTTCTAACGGCTGTCTCTTTAACGGCTGACAATGCCGGACCACTGCGCTTTTTTACGAGTCTCGCGGCGGTAGGAAAAGAAATGGACCGGATCGCCATAAGTGCAGTGCGGGGCGATCGAAATCTGCTCCGGTTTGAGACCCAATTGCTCTAGCTGCAACGCATTCACTCGCCGCACATCTAGCCGAACTTTTCCCACCTCACCATCTACCAAAATCGGTGAGTTCCACTTGGCCTGCAACTGCTCGATCGCCTGCTGCGGGGTCAACTTTGCGAGTTCAGGCGCGATCGTGATAGCCGTTTCAAGTCCTACGGCAATATCCACTTGATAGGCCGCACCCGACACAGCCGGACCCATCCCAACGCGCAAATCAGCAAGCCTGCTGCCCGATTGGAGCAGACGATCAATAGCAATGGGGACAATCTTCTGCGCCGTTCCTCGCCATCCCGCATGAACCGCCGCTGCCTGCCCTGTCCGCACATCCGCGATCAAAACGGGCGTACAGTCCGCCGTACAGACCCACATCGCTTGCTGCGGACCTTGAGACATGACCCCATCCCCGTCGGAAAGATTGTCATTGTGCAACGGGCTAGCCATTTCTGAGGGAGTAAGCACGGCATTACCATGAACTTGCTTTACTCGATAGGCCGTTGCACCTGGAAATAGATCGGGCGTAATCTCAAAGGGCGATCGGGGCGAAAACTGCTGTGTCAACCAACCATGTTGCCAGCCTTCAAACAAGCTACAGGTCAGATAAGGAGCATCGTTACAAGTTTGCCACTGCCATTGGTGAGAACTCATGGGGTTTGAAGGGAATGAATTCTAGTACGAATAAATTCTAATCCCAATAGACTTGAGTCTGAATTAATTTTGAGTCTGAATTAATTTTGGTCTAGATTGTATTTAGCCTAAATACAATCTAGATCCCATAGCGTTTAGAACGTGTGAACAGGAACAGGCGGATCATCCGTAATAAAAAATTCGATTTTAAGATTGCACATTGCAATGACGTCACCATCCTTCATCGGGTAGCGCTTTAGCACGGCGAGACGAACACCGCTCAAGCATGTGCCATTGCTGCTGCCCACGTCCATAATGTAAAACCCCTGCTGCACATCATAGCCCACTACCGCATGACACCTTGACACCGATCGATCTTGAACCACCACCGCACAGTTACGACTGCGCCCTAGGAGCCATGTTGAACTCAGTACCGTCACTTGGGGCACCTCAAAGCCTGATAAATTGGTTGTTAGGAAGGCGCGGTGATTGACTTGGGCGGCTTGAATGTAGTACGACGGGGAAATGGGCTGATTCTGGCTCGGCAGCAGCGCCGACGCCACCGACTTTTCGCCGATCGTATCTTCAGTAACGTACGAACCAGTGGACCCGCTAGACTTAAGAGCCACTAGTCTTTCAGCCCGAGTGACCGTTTCTGTTGCCATTAAGCTGGCGAATCGAATCTGTGTGTCAGAGGGTGATCGTTCTGTGGGGCGATCGCCTTCCGACAATGGCCGAGACGTCACAGCGTGAGAATCAACTGAGATGGGATGGGATGGCTCTAGATTAAACGTCATACCAACCATAAGCGCGTGACCGCGTGACGAAACAACAAGTTAAGGCGTGAAAAGTCGTAACTGAATGGTCGTGAATAGGGTTAAGTGAGAGTAAGGATACAGATTTGAGTAAAAAAGATACATCCGTAAAAATACGTAAGTATACTTACGACTCACCTGTGAGTAAACACCGAATTGAGGCGGGCAGGCAAGGGATGGAAGGGATTTCTTGTCTAAAGCTTCATATGTCTCCCAAGCTTAATTAAATTTTTCTTAACTTTACAAAGAGACGTTTGCCCGATCGGGTGAAAACGGGGTGAGAATCGGGTCGAGCGTTTGGGTGGCTAACTGCTGAGCAAACCGACGGGCTGTGGCGGGGAAGAGCGCCATGGGATTACTAAAGCCTGAAAAAACTTGAATTCGATGATCGGACGTGATGGATCCGACCATCGGTAAATGATCAGTGCTAAAAGCTACGGTACAGGTAACCCAGGTTCCCGGCAAGTCTGCTAGACCGGGCAGAATTTCACCTACGGCTTGACGCATCCAGCGTTCACTCATGCGGCGATCGCTCGTGCGCTCCAAGCTCGGGTAGATGCGGCTGATCTGCCCAAAGCACAGACTCCCATCCGCAAATTGCAGCGCCCCACTATCGAGGATAGCCGGAACAATCGCCTCCGCCCCCTCGACCCAGTCCGAATCCTGCTGTGCCGCCTCAGCTTCTAGATCAAAGCGTCGAAGGTCAGCGGGCATGACGACAGCCTGCATCTGGATTTGGCGGGCTTTCAGCTCTTCCGCTGCGACTTCCATGGATTCGGCATGGCTGAAGTATTGGCGCAGACGGTAGCCCGATCGATTCAGTAGCGATCGCACCTCGCCCCCAGCGCACACCACCACTTGAGCTGCTGAGTAGTCCTGTTGGTCCCCAACGACCCGCACTCCCGTCTTGAGCGCTTCAATCTGACGAATCTGATCGGACTCCACCCGGCCCCCGAGTCTCACCAACGCCTGCTGGTAGGCTAGTGCCGTTTTTTGGGGATGGATATGGGCGAACGGCATCACCAGTGCGCCTGAAATAGACTGGGGGTTAAGCATGGGTTCAAGTTCTTGGGCTTCTTGAGGAGACAACACCTGAGGCGATTGGCTAAATTTCTGGAAGGCGAGTGCGAAGATCTGGGGATCTTGATCCATGGCGATCGTCGAAATCAACGGCAGTTCTCTAAATTCAGTGGATCCATCCAAGGTCTCAGCTAACCTACGATGAATCTCAATGCCCTCGTCACAGAGCCTTCGCGTCGTGTCCGTGGTCCCAGCCCAGTAAGAAATACCCCCGTAACTGTAGCGGGTTGCATTAGGGGCGGTGATGGGATCGCGATCGATTAGCAAGACTTGGACGCCCAAGTTCGCAAGTTCGTAGCTTAGGGCTGATCCGGTGATGCCTGCTCCAACGATAATCACATCCGGATTAAACTGGGGACTAGTGCTTTGTCGGGCTGTTGTGTTCTGTAAATTCATTAGGATGTCCCATGATCTTCATACAAGATTTATTTTGGAATGCCTGGAGAGCATTGCGCAATCGATCGCGCAATCGATTGCGCCAGTGGATTGGATTCGGGTTGAGTCTAGGACTCTTTAATGTGTTGTTACTGCTGAATCTTCAGCCAACGATTGCCGCATGGTCTACTCAAGTTTCCCCCGCTCAGCCTCGCCTTGGTGACACGCTGGCGGTCACTATTCAGGATTCAACAGGTCAGCCCCCTCGGATTCAGTTTGCTGGCAAAACCTACGCGACCCATACCATGGGACCCAATCGATACCGAGCGTTGCTCCCTACGACGCCCCTCGATCGGCCCGGTGTTCAGCAGCTCCAGGTGAAGTCCGGCAGCGAGAGTCAAGTCATTTCGGTATCCTTGGGTGCTCGATCGTTTCCGACCCAGTACATTACGCTCCCTGCTGGCCAAGATGGCAACGTTGGCGATTGGGAATTTGACCAAGTGGACGCCTTCAAACGGATTGTAACGCCTGAGAAATTTTGGGCGGGTAAGTTTATTCGGCCCAATGACGGTGAAATCACGACGATTTATGGGGTCAGACGATATTACAACGGCGTTTTTGCTGAGGACTACTACCATCGAGGCGTGGACTATGCCGGAGACTACGGTTCCCCAGTCATCGCCCCCGCAGCCGGACGGGTTGCCCTCGTGGGGTATGAGAATCAAGGCTACAAAGTCCATGGCAATATCATTGGCATTGACCACGGGCAGGGCATTGAAGGAATCTTCATACATCTAAAAAGTATTCAAGTCAAGCTCGGTGACGTTGTGAAGGCAGGACAGGTTATTGGCACTCTTGGCGATACGGGAGCAGCGACAGGTCCCCACTTGCACTGGGGTATGTACGTCAATGGTCAAGCAGTGGATCCAGTGCCTTGGCGTGAGGAGGGGTTCGAGTAGCGTTAGAAATCACCTAAATCAAACACCGTCTAGATCAAACAAAAAGCCGCTGCTGATGTTCAGCAGCGGCTTTCATAAGGGCTTGTTAGAAACTGCTGATCCCTGTCGGTCCATCAGGAGCGATTCTATTAGTCTCCTTCATTGTTACGAAGGAGGGCCGCTGTGAATTGAGAGTTGGGTGGGAATGCAACTTCTTGGACCGTACCGGGCGCACCTAAGGGCTTTGCCTTACCGTCGTTGAAGCTCACCATGACGCCTCCCGCATTTCCGGCCTTGACGACGAGCTGTTTGTTGGCGTTCCACGATCGGGTCATCCCTTCAGTCAGCACGCCCTCAAAGGCTTCTTTCCCATCCGCGACCACCCGGACCCAAGACTGATCCGTCACCGTAAGTCCCACTCGAACGCTCTGGCCGGGGACCACTTTTCCGTTAGTAGAACCATTGAGGGTCACGGTGGCTGGACTTGGCCCCATGGGCGCGCTCCTCGCGGGGAGAGAATCCCTAAATTTTTTCAGGCTGTCTTGGTTCACCACAGGTTGGGCCTGCGCGATCGATCGGTTAATCACGCCCGACAACCCTTGAACCGACGCCAGCACAAGTGCCATGTAGCCCAAGTAAAGGTGGGAGGGACGGAGCTGACCGCCCAAGATTGAGAAGGATTTGAACCAAGCCGATCGCTCTGAGTTGACCACAGGAGGTGCCATAAATTCGCTGGCATAGTGGAACCCGTTTAGCCCAATTGAATTTGCGTACTGACGGATAAAGCTTTGGACGTAAACCGCCTCCGGTAAATCGTCAATGCGGCCTTCCTCGATTGCCCTAAGGAGCCGGGTCTGAATGTGCGTCCGTTCAGAAATGGCTTCTAGAGGAATGTCTAATTGTTGACGTGCATGGCTCAAGCGCTCACCCAGTTCGGCGAGCTTAACGGCTTGTTGCTCTCTTGCTATTTGGAGAATGGTTTTCTTCCTCATAACGGTTGCTCCTGATTCGTTCCTTTCGCCCTAGTCGATGGTAAATGAAGTTGACACTTTAGTGAAGTTGACACTTTAGTGAAGTTTAGACTTTAAGAACGCGACTTCTGAGTCGGTCAATGAACGGTATGACCCGATCGCAATAAAAGATTGATCTTGGCTTTGGAGGCCGATCGCGCCGATCGCTGTTCGGTGCAATTCCAGCACGGGATGACCCAGTTGTGCCGCAACCTTCCGAATTTGGCGATTTCTGCCTTCGCGCATCACGATCTCTAACCACGTTTGACGGGATTCGGATGACAGGACTCGGGCGATCGTTGGTAGAGTCTTTTGCCCTTCCAACATGACACCTTGTCGCCAGAGTCGCAAGGTCTCTTCGCTCGGATCACCCTCAACCAAGACCTCGTAAGTCTTAGAAATCTCATGACGGGGATGGGTCAGACCAAAAGTCAATTCACCATCATTCGTCACGACGATCGCTCCGGTCGAGTAGGCATCTAGCCGCCCAACGGGGTGCAATCCCAATCCCTCTCGTAAGCCCTCAGGCAGACAGTCCAGAACCGTCTGGCGTCCCTCCGGATCGTCGCAGGTGCAGACAATCCCTTTGGGCTTATTCAACAGGATGTAGATGAGTTCTGGACGAGCGGCAGGGCGCAACATCTGGCCGTCAACCTCAATCCGATCGACGTTGGGGTCTGCACATTGCCCTAAGACCGCAACATCCCCATTCACCCTCACCACTCCGGCCAGAATCAACTGTTCAGCTTGGCGACGGGAGGCGATGCCCCACTCTCGAAGAATCTTTTGTAAGCGTTCAGACATGGAACCCAGGATACTTGGCCTCGATTGTAACGGAATAATGCTCCGTAAATACACTTCCGTAAAAACCGATTCATCCGTAAAACCGATTCAACTGACGTTCTTTTCTAAAATTCAGTATTTCCTTAGAATATTTTACAACTGAGTGTCGTAAGTAATCTACGTATATATTCTGATGCATGACGGGTCCTTCTGTTCGTGCATCAGAATACCGAGTCCTTTGATTGGGCAAGAAGTTTTGATGAAGAACTTCAATTTCCATCTTTTGATAGATGTATTTCAATTCAAGTCACGAATCAAAATATATGGCTCAACAATCAGCGCCTGAAACCGCTGACGGGCATTCCAATTGGCCCTCATTTCAAGCGTTGGCTTAACCAGAAATTGCTCCTCGATCCAGCGAAGAACGTGACTAGAATCGTCTTGTGCAATAGCCAAAGCGACATCTACGAGTTCCAAACTTCGATCGACCCAAATCACCACATCTTTTTCGATATGGGGCGTGAGCCAGTCCAGTTGTGCTTCATCAAGGGATTCAGTTAAGGTTTTGCGGAGTTCGGTTGGGGGATGCTCTTGGGAATAGGTCATGGGATTAAGTTTAGGGAGAAGGCGTGTAAATCAAGTGGAGGAAAAAGCTTGTTCTATCAGTAACATTTCTAGCGGCCTAGCGCATGAAGCTCATTAATCACCGCCGCACAGTGGGCCGTAATGGCTTCGAGGCCAGCGCGATCGGTACTTGAAGGCGGTGCAATGGGCGCACCAATGCGAACGGTCAAGGGCACCGATCGCGGTCGATTGGAACCGGGGACAAAAATAGTATGACTGCCCCACAGACACACGGGAAGCATTGGCGATTGGGTTTTCGCCGCAATCCAGGCGGCTCCGATTTTGGGGTCATGAATCCGTCCATCTTTACTTCGGGTTCCATCAAGGAATAATCCTGTCGCCCAGCCCTGATCGATGGATGCGATCGCCGCCTTCATGGCCGCTCGATCGGCAGACCCGCGTTTAACTGGATATGCGCCATAGGCGGCGATCGCCTGCTTCAGCACCGGAACCCGAAACAATTCTTCCTTTGCCATAAAGGCGAGTGGACGTCCGACACAGCTTGAAATAATGGGCGGATCGAAGTCACTAGCATGATTGCTGACGACCAAGAGTCTTCCCCGGCGAGGGACATGGTGTGCGCCGTGAATTTTGCCTCGGAAGTAGACATGAAAAACCGGGCTGACAATAGACCATTTAAAGAGATGGTAAAGGGTCAGACTGATCAGCGGTTCCCGATCGGGTGGGGTGACGACAGGTGAATGACGACGGCTTAGATTCATGCCGCATCTCCAGGTCTCTCAGCTTCAAATCGTTCAGCGGCAGTTCCAACGGTTGAAAAGGCGATCGCTTTGCAGGTGCGCTTCATAATGCCCACGAGCACCCGACCCGGACCGACTTCGACGCCTGAGGTTACGCCCAATTCTTGAAGATTCACTGAAATTTCCCGCCAGCGAACGGTTCCCGTCATTTGCCGAATTAACCGCGCTTTGAGCACTTCGGCGTCAAGGCTGGGCGTTGGGTCAGTATTGGACAGCACCGGAATTTGGGCAGTATTAAACGTCGTCTGTTTTAAAATTTGAGTGAAGGAATGTGCTGCATCGGCCATCAACGGCGAGTGAAAGGCTCCACTGACGTTGAGTTTGACGGCTCGTTTTGATTTGACCCGATTCATCAGAGCCTCCACCGCGTCCGGTGTCCCTGAAATAACAACTTGGCCGTCATTATTATCATTGGCCAACACCACGTCGTCGGTTTGGCTTATGGCCGCTTCTAAATCCGATCGATCGAATCCCAAGAGCGCCGCCATGCTGCCGATCGGGGCGGTATCCATCAGTTTTGCGCGGTGTTGAATCAAGGTGAGTCCCGTTTCAAAGCTAAAAACGTCTGCGGTGTAGAGGGCAGAATATTCTCCCAGACTGTGACCCGCGACGAAATCAGGTCGTTTGCCTTGAACTTTGAGCAGGTCTGACAGAATCGCCTCCACTATATATAGACACGGTTGTGTGTACATCGTTTTGGAAAGTTCAGCCTCATCCCCTTGAAGGACGTCCTCGACCGACCAACCCAAAAGCGCACTCGCGGATTCAAACTTGTCCTTCACGCCAGGAAAAGTCAGCAAGTCCAGGCCCATGCCTACCCGCTGAGAACCCTGTCCTGGAAATACCCATGCTGTCTTCGTCATTGATGATGCGCGTTCCTAAATATGAGTCAAATCGATCGGGGAGAAAACTCCCGATTCGGCGTCTCGATATTTTAGGGTGTTTGGGCCTCTCTTCAATCCAGAATTAAGGTTTGAATCCCGTGACGTAAAAGTTTTTGACGGCGGATCCATTTTTGGCGAATCACCGGGCCAATGACCGGGGCAAAGGTTTTGATAATCTGCCGAAGGAGGGCGCTATTGTGGAGCTTAGCGGCATCGTCTGCCTCATGGGCCTGAAGCTCCTGCATTTTACAAATCTCAGGTTCCCGCATGGCTTGGATATTTATTAAGGCCCGATCGATCGACACATTCAATTCGTCATCTGACGACCCAGCCCAAGCCGCCGCGATCGCTTGGGTCGCCTGGGTCGCATCTCGCAGCGCCATATTGATGCCTTGGGCACGAATCGGAGACATCGGATGGGCGGCATCGCCGAGGAGTAGGCAACCGGATGTTGACCATTGGGGTGCGCGTCCAACTTTGACGGTGAGAAGTAAAGGCCGATCGATCGGGTGTTCTAAGGTTTGAAAATACTGGGCGAGTGCAACCGGAGACGCGGCGGCTAGGTGCGATCGCCAGTCTGAAATGTCTTTCCAGGTGCGATCGTCCTCTGAGAGTACCCAGCCCACTTGCACCTGGTTTTCAGAACCGCGAAAAACTGAGAATGCATTGCAACCTTGGACGAAGACTTGAAAGGGGTTTGGAGAAATGCTGGACAGTCCGATCGCGTCTAATTCTGAACCATGTGGAGACTGTGGAGACGAAGACTCAGACGAACCAATTTTGAACCAGAGGATATTAAAGGGTTTGGGTTCCTCGTTGAGGGTTAACCCAGCTTTGGTTCGGACGATCGATCCTCGTCCGTCACAGCCGACGACCAAACTCGCTTCGATGGGTTGACCGCTCAGTCCACCGCTTAGCCGAACGCCCGACACGCGATCGCCGTCCCAAAGTAACTCCTGAACCGCCTCTCCCTGCAAAAAATTAAAATGCTCAAACTGCTGCGCCTCGGCAATGACAGCCGCCAAAAAATGAGCTTGCGACACCAGCGTACAGGGTCGGTTGCTTCCCATCGGTTCGTCAACGGAGAAAAACGGCTGCCCCTCAACCGAAAATTCCCAGGCACTAATAGTCTGCGTCGGAAGACTGTTGAGCAGCGGCAAGAGTCCCATGGTCTCAAGTGCGTCCAGCCCGCTCGGCATCAACGCTTCCCCTCGAAACGATCGCGCAAAATCCCGACTCGCCTCAACAAGCACCACCCCAATGCCCCGCTGCACCAACATCAGCGCCAACGTTGCCCCCGCTGGACCCCCGCCTACAATGACAATCGGCTTTCTCACGTCTTGCTCACTCAATTTCTCTTCCTCAACATCAACAAAGCCGCTGGAAAATCTGTTTCTGCGTTCAAAATACAGCGCTGTAACTACTCCAGATTCAGCGCATCCAACCCAGGAAGTTCAATGGGTCAGACCCTTGGTCAGGCGATCGATCGACCAACGGTAAATCAGGGCTGGGATACGCGATCGTCGGTGTCATAGAGAACTCCAAAATTCACGAGCTGCTGGGTCACAAACCTCTTCACTCATGATAAGCCAAATCTTAAGCCCGCAGAATTGGCAACAATCGGCAACTCGGCTCGTGTGTGGGGGTGCAGTGCAGTTCTATAATGCAGAATACAAAAAATCGTGCTTCCCCATCCTCATCTTGCACGTTGGTAATTCGTCATGTCGTTATTTGATTGGTTTGCAAATCGTCGGAAGGAGACCCCAGAGACGTCTCAAGAATCTCTTCATGGTCAAGAACGTGAAATTGCAGATGGCCTGTGGACGAAGTGCGATTCCTGCGGGGCACTGAGCTACACCAAAGATCTGCGTGCCAATCAAATGGTGTGTCTAGAGTGCGATCACCATATGCGGGTCTACAGCGACGAGCGCATCCGACAGCTCATCGATGCCGACACTTGGATGCCCATGGACGAATCCATGCGATCGATCGATCCACTTAACTTTCGCGATCGTAAAGCCTACGCCGATCGTCTCAGAGAAATGCAGGACAAAACCAAGCTCGTCGATGCCGTACAGACAGGACTCGGCAAGCTGAAAGGATTCCCGATCGCCCTAGGCGTCATGGATTTCCGGTTTATGGGCGGGAGCATGGGTTCGGTGGTGGGCGAAAAGCTAACCCGACTGATCGAACGGGCGACCGAGCAGCAGATTCCAGTGATTATTATTTGTGCATCCGGCGGGGCGCGAATGCAGGAAGGCATGTTGAGCTTGATGCAAATGGCCAAAGTCTCCGGCGCACTCGATCGTCATCGCGAACAGCGCCTGCTTTACATTCCCGTCCTGACTCATCCCACCGCAGGAGGCGTCACCGCTAGCTTTGCCATGCTGGGGGATATCATCCTCGCCGAACCCAAAGCCACAATAGCCTTTGCCGGACGCCGCGTCGTGGAGCAAACCATCCGCGAAAAACTCCCCGAAGATTTCCAAACCGCCGAATACCTTCTCGCCCACGGCCTCGTCGATACCATCATTTCCCGCACCCAGCTCAAAAAAACCCTAGCCCAGCTCATCAGCCTCCACGCGCCCATGCCCCAGACTATTAAAATCTAGTGAGAAATATGTCGAAACGTAACAGTCTGCTCTAAGATTTGGCGTCATCATTACCGCTTCCCCTGATAATAATGACTAGAGAACTATGATGTTGTGTCTGAATCGAGACGTCTGAAGGAGAAACATGCTTAAAAGATTGTTTGGGATTGCGGTTGCTGCGATCGTTTTCCTCTTCCAGTTTGTCCCTGCGGTGCAAGCGGCTGAGATGGATGTGGCCACCCGGACTGTGCCGTTAAACGCTGAGGGCAAAACGCTGACCCTGACCCTTAAGCAGGTTTCTGAAGGGAAGCGCTTATTTAAATATGCCTGCGCTCAATGCCATGCTGGCGGCGTCACCAAAACGGATCCAAACGTGGGGCTTGAGCCTGAATCGCTCTTACTCGCAACGCCGCCGCGCAATACGGTTGACTCCCTCATCGACTACATGAAGGATCCCACCAGCTACGATGGCGCACAATCGATTGCGGAAATGCATCCCAGCATGAAGAGCAAGGACACCTTCGCCTCAATGCGCAACCTAACGGAGGAAGATCTGAAGGTGATTGCAGGTCATATTCTGATGCAGCCCAAGGTCGTCGGCGATCGTTGGGGCGGCGGTAAGATCTACTATTAACGAATTCTCTAGTTGAATCAAGTGCTTAACATCGCCTAATTCCTAGCGTAATATTTATGAGAATCGGTCTAGCGTTCAGTTAGGCCGATTTTTATCGTCCGCAGATTTTACGCCTGATGTACCAGGATTTTAGAGAGGATCAACGTCATGCTTCAACGTCTTGGACGGTTTTTTAGATTGAGTTTGATGGGTGCTGCGATCGCGTTAACCGTGGCGCTAGGCATTGCGATTGCACCAGCTCAAGCAACCCCCGATCCCTACATTGCCCAATACCTAAAAGTCCAGCCCGATCAATCCGCCGACATCAAGCAAAACTCGATCGGAATGACCCGAGCTTTCAACTATGCCGAGCTGCTCAGAGGAAAAGAGCTATTTGGGAAAAATTGTCAAAGCTGTCATGTCGGTGGATCAACCCTCGCCAGCCCCGACCTGCCACTGTCCTTAGTCGCCCTTCAAGGCGCAACGCCTCCGAGAGATTCGATCGACGCTCTAGTCACCTACATGCGCCAGCCCCTCGGTTACACCGGAGAGGACGACAACTATGGCTGCCGAGAAATCAAGGAATCCTGGCTTAATCAAAATGACGTCAGCGCCATTGCAGCTTTTGTCCTACGGGCAGCCTCGATCGCACCGGGCTGGGGTACAAAGGACTTCTAGGTTGTCTTGACCGACACTGGTCTACGACAGCCTGTCTAAGTTATGATAGTGATGAATAAAACTTCAATATTTCTAAAGGAACGTCAATGAAATCTATTGCAAAAATGACCCGTAAGCTTGCTGTCACTTGCGTTGCACTGTTGCTGGTCGTCAGCGCATTCTTCTTCAACGCCTCTGAAGCCTCCGCTGACACCGTTTCTATCAAAATGGGCGGCACCAAAGGATTGGTATTTGAACCTGCAATAGCAACGATCAAAGCAGGCGACACCGTAACTTGGACCGTCAATGCCCTCCCCCCTCACAACGTCCAATTCAACAAAACCCCAGGCGATGCTGCACTAGCCGCCTCCTTGTCCCACAAAGGTCTCGAAGGTAAGGGTAAATCTTTCTCCATAACTTTCCCGGCTGATGCACCTGCGGGAGAGTACAACTACTTCTGCATGCCTCACCGAGGCGCAGGCATGGTCGGTAAGATTGTTGTCGCTGGCTAGAGTTCGATCGAAAAGCTAGTGAATTAATAACGGATATGATGCTTTAAGTCATTCCATAGCGCAAACGAGTTACAGATTAGTTACAGGTTATAAGAAGGGGGTTTTCTTACGTGAATTCCCCCTTTTATGTATGGGTCATATCTAGTGCTGGATAGAGTTGATTGCTATAGTGAAATAGGGATTATTTTCAGGGAGATAGCGGGTGAAAGGCTTCGTTCAGTTATTTAAATTATCATTTAAAGGGTTATTTCAGAACTCATCTCAGAGTTCAACTCGTCTTTCAACTCAAAATTCAATACGATCGAATAAAATTCGACTCCTCGCCAAAATCGTGCTGTCGGGATTAATAGCGATCGCACTGTTTGGAGGACTCATTGGCATTCAGCCGACGTTAGCGGCCCCAACCGTCTCCCCGTCTGTAAAAACGACCCTGACCCGATCGTCCGAAAAAGCGGCCCCAAAATCAATCGTGCCCAAAACTGAGGTGTCACTGGGCGAAAAAATATTTACCGGAAACTGTGCCGCTTGTCATATTGGCGGTAACAACGTTATTTTGGCTGAGAAAAATCTATCAAAGGCGGCACTTGAGCAATATGCTATGAACTCAGTTGCAGCCATAAAGACTCAGGTCACAGGTGGGAAAAATGCCATGCCAGCCTTCGGTGAAAACCTCACATCCGCCGAGATTGAAGCTGTTGCCCGCTACGTCATTACCCAATCCCAGCTTGAATGGAGAGGCAGCTCCGTCGGGTTGCAGTAAGGTCACTGGAAAAACCATTTTCGGGCTTGCTTCGGCATAACTAGGTTGCGGGAGGTGTGAAAGTCTTCCTGAACCTTATAGGTCAATCGTTTTGAAGCTTGGCGGACGATTTGTTTGAGCAGCTTTTCCCCAGTCCCGTGGATTAGGGCGCTGGGCAGTGCTTGAATAAACTTCGGAAATTGGATTGAAACCGTCAGATCAAGCTGCCACTGAACCCGAGTCAGTCTCAACGGTGCATCTGACGTTTCAGCATCGATGCGATCATGCTCTGTTAATTCCATCGCAGCCCTAAAATCAACGTCATAGCCTTGGGGAATGTAATTCGGGACCGCGATCGTCTCAATAAGGTAAACCCCTGCATCTCCCGGCAACAAGTTCAGCCCAATCTTCGGCTCTAGTTCAAAGCCCATAGACCCAAAGCGTCCGACCACCAAAATGTAGCCCGTGCTTCCGACTGGCTCCACGGTCATCGGTTCTGCACACCGCCCGAACCATTTCGCATGATCGTCCAAATATGCGGCCACCATGGCGGCATCGGCATACATCTCCATGCAGTCAATAAACTGGCTTTTAAATTGGACAGGGTCACTCACAGGGGCAATGCTCGTAGAGGGTGCATGGGAGAGGCGGGCTGAGCGGGTGGATTGCACTTGCATGGTTAAATCCTAGTGAATGCCTTTTATGGGTCAAACCATTGCATGAAGCATCTCTACAGTATCCTTACATGAGGCAAGGATACAAAACAATGGACTAACAGCATAGTCTACGGAAATCTCACATCCAATGGTCGAAATCACCGAATCCAACCGTGCCATTGGCTAATGTATCCTGGAATTGACCGTATTGCCACAGGGAAAAAGAAGGAATGAAAGCATTTGTTGCCGGAGCTACGGGTGAAACGGGTCGCCGTATCGTATCCCAACTGATCGATCGAGGAATTGAAGTCCGGGCTTTGGTACGTGATGTAGAGAAAGCTCGATCGATCGTCCCGGCGGGTGTCGAAATCATCGCTGGGGACGTGCTGCGAGTCGATACGCTGCAAGATGCATTAGCGGGCTGTACAGTGGTCTTCTGCGCTACAGGTGCGCGTCCGAGCCTTGACCCCACCGGACCCTATCTCGTGGACTTTGAAGGGACAAAAAACTTGGTGAACGCCTCCAAGGCAGCGGGCGTTGAGCAATTTGTGTTGGTCACATCGCTTTGCGTGTCCAAATTGCTTCATCCGCTTAATCTGTTTTGGGGAATTTTAGTTTGGAAAAAATGGGCCGAAGAGTATCTCCAGCGAAGTGGTTTGACCTATACGATCGTTCGTCCTGGGGGCCTAAAAAATGACGACAATGATGACCGTATTGTCATGCAGGGTTTGGATTCTCTCTTTGACGGTAGCATTCCCCGGACAAAGGTGGCTCAAGTCTGCGTTGAGGCGATCGGCAACGAGTCTGCTCGTAACAAAATCGTCGAAATTGTTGCTCGTCCGGACGCTCCTGAAAAAACGTTTGCGGAACTGTTTGTGGCGGTTGGCTAAGCGCTACAACGATTGGACAAGCTTTGGTAAGACGTTCTACTTGCGGCCTAGATTCTGGACTGCGAGTAGACTACCCACTAGGCCGATCGCACCGCCTAATCCCAACAGAATCAGCGGCAACCAAAGTCCTTTCCCCGTATCGATCAGTAGGCCCTGCAACAAATCCGCCTGACGCGCCGCGACTCGACCCAGGGTCGCTAGCAGTGCCTGAATCAGTCCCCATGCCAATACTGCTCCCACCAGCCCAAATGTAATCCCCTGAAATAAAAACGGAAGATAGATAGTGCCCCGCGTCGCTCCCACAAGTCTCATCACTTCCACTTCCTGACGTCTTGCGGCAATCACGAGTCTCAAGGTCGTAGTAATCACAGCGATCGCGCTGACCGTGAGGAACCCAATCACGCCCAGACTTGCCGCCCTCAAGTTCTCATTGAGATCGGTGATCTGCGCTACCGCTTCCCCCAAATACTGCACCGACTCAATGCCAGGAACAGCCTTCAGGGCCTCGGCCAGTTTAGGAACTGCGTTGGCACGGTCCGCTTGGACCCGTAGTTCATCCACGAGCGGATTGCCGCCGAGCTGACCTTGGGCGGCTTTTGGGTCCTGGATGCCAAGTTCTTGGCCGAGCTTAGTCCAGGCTTCTTCTTTGGTCACCGATTTGACTGTAGTGACATTGGGCAGGGCAGAGACCAAGGGCTGAACCTCTTTGGCCGTGATTCCAGTATTGAGATAGGCCGAAATTTCGAGCTGATTACCGTAGCGATTAAAGAACTCACTCAACTGCCAGGATCCCTGTAACCCCAGACCGAAGAGCAGCAGCAACACCGTCACCGTGCTGATTGCTGCGCCGTTCATCCAGCCGCCTCGCCGCAGTCCTAGCAGTGTTTCACGCAGGAGATATTCAACTCGGTAAAGCAATCGGGCCATGACGCGAGAAATCCTACATTGCTAAAAATAATTCATCTATTATGGCGGATGATCTGCGTGATGATGTATTCACTCTCCTATCCCCTGGCCTCACAGAAGGATTTCTCCCGTAATCTCTCGTTCGATCAGTCTCATCTTTCGTTAGAATATTAGAATCACATCAAACCTCTACTGGACAGCAAACGCACCCTGAACACCATGAGCACCACGATCGCTGTCGAAAAGAAAAAGCTGAAGAAGCCCCCCTTAGATGTGTATCAGCTTGGGGACAAGATGCTTCGTCAGACGGCTAAACGAGTCACCAAAATTGATGATGAACTGCGCGATCTCGTTCGGAAGATGCTTCAGACGATGTACAGCGAAGATGGCATTGGTCTCGCCGCACCTCAGGTCGGAATTCACAAGCAGATTCTGGTTATTGACATTGAGTTTGACAAGCCAGAAGTAGAGCCGTTGGTGTTGATTAATCCCACGGTGAAGAAATTGTGCGGTAAGTCTGTGGCAGATCAAGAGGGATGTCTCAGTGTGCCTGGAGTCTTTATGGATGTGACTCGTCCAGACGAAATTGAAGTGACGTACAAGGACGAATTTGGTCGGCTCAAGACGTTGACGGCAGACGGGCTATTGTCGCGGGTGATTCAGCATGAAATTGATCATTTGAATGGCGTTCTGTTTGTCGATCGCATCCCCAACCACCTCGCCTTGACCGAAGAACTCAAAAAACAGGGCTTTTCGTTTAAGGCCATTAAACCTGTATAAAGGATCGTAGACTTCGTCGTTGTTCAAAATCATTCACCTTAAAATTTATGATGACGCCTAAAAGTAGCGTATTTCTGGGTATTTCTTGTGTGGCGGCGATCGCGGGAGTCGGCTGTGTCTTCGAGATTACATCGGGATCTCCAGATTGGGGTAGCACCGCGACAACGTTGATTCTAGTCGCGAGTATTCCACTTAGTATCTGGGCGTTCTTAACGGCGGTTAAGGATGCGAAGTCAAACCTCTAGTCAGTCGAGTGAATTTACCCCGATCGCCAGTTTGCGGCAGATGTCTGAAGAGGCCGATCGTCGATCGGTTTATCCCTTAATTCCTTACCAAACGGTATCGATCGGGCGGGATCCGCTGTGCGAGATGTCTATTGATGCTATTCGGTACACCACGGTGTCGAGACGTCACGCTGAAATCCGTCCAGTGACGACGGTCGATGAGTCCATAGGAGAACGATGGTGGCTTTGTGATCTCAATAGTTCCAATGGCACTTTCATTAATGAGCAGAAGCTGGTGGGTTGTCAGGTCTTACAACCGGGCGATCGGATTGTGTTGGGGCAGCAGGGACCGGAGTATGTATTCGAGTTATTGCAGAGAGATGGACCGCGAGGCGTTAAGCGAGGTGGGGAACCGTCAGCGGTCTCTAATCAACGAGTTTCCCATGATTATGCAACGGAAGAATCGCGCTGGCTTCCGAATACGCGAAGTCTGAGGCAGACGGTAGAGCCGAAGCGATCGATCGAGATAGACGATCGGGTGACGATGACTCAGCTTTTTCCCATTTTTTCCACCGGGTTGGATATCACGCGGAAAGCCTATATTTTTCCGGCGCTAGTGACCATTACGGCGGTGGTGGCGATGTTCCTAGTGGTGGGACGTCCGAGTTTGTTTAATGGGGTTTTGGCTGGATATCTGGGGCTAGCGGCGTACTATCGGGTTTACCAACTTTGCGGGAAACCGAAGGTCTGGTGGGTGTTGTTGGCCACGGGGCTGATGACGGTATTTTTGTTGCGTAGCCCGGTATTTTTGCTGTTTGTCAAGGTGTTTCGGGAGGTGTTGCCGGGGGCGATGCCGAAGGCGAATGAACCCATTAATGTGATGAATATGTTCTTCGGTGCGGGGCTGATGGAAGAACTAATCAAGGCACTGCCTTTGTTCTTCATCTGCTTACTGGGGGTGGGCCGATCGACCCGGTGGCGCGATCGCTATGGCATTCGAGAACCATTAGATGGCATTTTGTTTGGCACAGCGTCGGCGATGGGCTTTACGCTCTTGGAGACCATGGGGCAATATGTGCCGGAGATTCAGAACATGGCCTTACAAGCGGGAATTGGGGTGCCTGATGCCCAGACGCAGGGGTTGCAGCTTTTGATTGCGCGGCTGCTGGGTTCGATTGCGGGGCACATGGCCTACAGCGGATATTTTGGCTATGCCATTGGGCTTTGTGTATTGAAACCCGATCGCATTTGGTTAACGCTCCTCTCCGGCTATCTCACGGCTGCGACGTTGCATACCCTGTGGAATTCGGTGGGGGGTTTACCGATTGTGGGTCCATTTGCCTTAGCGGCGATCGGGCTGTTGTCCTATGCATTGCTAGCGGCGGCTATCTTGAAGGCAAGAGCGCTCTCACCCAATCGCGATCAGAATTTTGCGACGCGACTCGGTAATTTGTGATTGAAAGCAACGTGTAATTGAAAGCAACGTGTAATTGAGGCCCATGAAAAAGCCCACAGATGAATTGCGGGCTGAGAGGATAAATTTAAGGGGTAACGTTAGCAATGGCTTTGGTAGCGCAATTTAGCGGTAATTTAGAGACGGCGTAGCTTGCGCTTTGCGAGGCCACCAAGAGCGATCAGGCCCAATACTATGGAGGGTTCAGGCACTTTCTTGTTCACTGGCTCAATGCCTTGCCGTGAAATCACGTAGTTTCCGGTATGGGAGAGGTTGTCGCTTTTTTCAACCAAGCCCGATTTAGTTGCAACAAAGCTAAATCCATAGTCGGTCTTGCCTTCATAGGTGGTCTTGACCACTTCGCTCGCTTGGATGACCTTGCTGCTGAGTTCACTCTTCAGGCCCGCCATCATCATTTTTTGGGTGTTGCTGAGTTTGGTGGTGGCAACGTACTGGTCGATCGATTTCGTGAACAGGGGTGACGCGTCGTAGTGACCTGCAAGACCCATGTTGATGACGTTGGTCGCATCTTGGCTGACATAGGAGATGTTGGGGTCGCTAAAGCGTTGGAAGCCGCCATTATTTTTGAAGATATTGAAGAGGGTTGTGCTGGTGGAGGTTCCCACCATGTTGCTAAACCCGTTAGCCGTGAGTGCGCTGTTAAACCAGTACTGACCGAACGTCGTGTCTTTATAGTTGCTAGACCAGTCCGAAGCCGTCAAACTGCTGATGGAAATCGCGCGGCCACCGATCGTTCCATTCAAGGTCGTGTTTTCGTGAAGTCAAAGCCTGCTTTTTCGCTGCTGGCGGCGAGTTCAACGTTCCCCGTCGGGTTAGCCGCAGTGCCGCCGAGAATCGTTTGGAGACTTGCGTTAGGATTGAGGAACGTGTGGGTATTGTTGGAGTTGTAGAGGAGGTAGTCGGTTGCTGCAGTGCCGCCCATGGTCGCATTTTTGAGACTATTGGCTTGGGCGGGTGCGATGGCAACAGTGGTTGACACGAGAAGACTTGCGGCAACGAGAAGCTTGGATCTGAATCGGGTAGGACGATGGAGGTGTGGCATGGCAGTTATAGCGTTCCTGAATAGTGGCGAAACGTTGAAATCGTATATTTGCATTCCAACTCTCCCTATGGTGGTTGTACTGCCGACTCAATCACCACACGAAAGTTACGCAATCCCCGATGAAGAGTGGGCGAAGGACATACAACTCGGGTTAAGAAGACGTAAAGAGCCAATTCAACGTCTCGATCGCGCATCCCAAGGTTTTGTGTGCAGGTTTTGTGTTTAGATCAAAACTCCTGATATAAACATGATTTGGGTTAAACACGATCTATGGCATTTTCTTCAGTAACTCGGGCATTAGGTCGGCTGCCGCTGACGGGCGAATTGCTGACCAAACTTGGCCAAAAAAAATCGCTGACCCTTTCAGGTCTCTCCCGCCTGCCCAAGGGCATTGTCGCCTCAACCCTTGCTCAGAGCGCCGATCGACCCTTGCTTGTCGTCACAGCAACCTTAGAAGAGGCCGGACGCTGGACCGCTCAGCTCGACGCCATGGGCTGGCAAACCGTTCATTTTTACCCGACGTCAGAGTCGTCGCCCTACGAACCTTACGACCCAGAATCTGAGATGGTTTGGGGTCAACTGCAAGTGTTAGCCGATCTCGTTCGATCGACTCTACCCCTATCCAGCGAAACCTCTGAATTGTCATCTGAATTATCAGTTAATCGCTCATTGGCGATCGTCACCACCGAACGTGCACTCCAACCCCATCTGCCTCCCCGTGATGCCCTTGCCCCGTACTGCACTGCTCTCCAAAAAGGCGCAGAAATCAACACTGCTACCCTAGCGCTCCAACTCGCCAAACTCGGCTACGAAAAAGTTACGTTAGTCGAAAGCGAAGGACAATGGAGTCAGCGCGGGGATATTATTGATGTGTTTCCGGTGTCGTCAGAACTTCCGGTTCGATTGGACTTGTTTGGAGACGAGCTAGAACAAATTCGTGAGTTTGACCCTGGGACGCAGCGATCGCTCGATCGGTTGTCCAGTTTGGTGTTGACGCCCACCAGTTTTGGCCCGGTTATTCAAGCGGCGTTGACGGGTGAAAAAGAAATGCTGTTTCAGCAGGCTCTCAGCGAAGAAGAACTAGAAAAAATTGCGATCGGCGCGCAGATCTCAGGTTTACGACGATTTCTCGCATTAGCGTTTGATAACCCGGCCTGTATTCTCGACTATCTGCCTGAAAATACGATCGTTGCAATCGATGAGATTATCCTGGCGCGTGCCCATAGCGATCGTTGGCATGAACACGTTGAGGAACACTGGGCAGAATGCGATCGATTACATTTTATGAGACCGCTGCACCAACGCTCTGAAGTGTCTCTCGCTCACGCTGCCACCTTCGATTGTTTGTACCTGAGTGAAATGGTCGATTCATCGGAAGGGTTGAATCTTTCGAGTCGTCCGGTGCCGTCCGTTCCGCACCAATTTGGACGGCTAGCGGAAATCCTTAGAGAAGAGCGCAAGAAGGGGTTCAGCACTTGGCTGGTGTCGGCGCAACCGTCTCGATCGACGGCGTTATTGCAGGAACATGACTGTCCGGCCCAATTCATTCCCAATGTTAAAGATTATCCGGCGATCGATAAGCTCCTGTCCACTCGCACCGCTGTGGGATTGAAGTATTCAGGATTGGCCGAACTCGAAGGATTCATCTTGCCAACCTTTCGGGCGGTGGTGGTCACCGATCGGGAATTCTTCGGGCAGCATACTCTAACGACGCCGACTTACATTCGCAAACGCCGACGCGCCACGTCCAAGCAGGTTGATCCCAACAAGCTTCAACCTAACGACTATGTGGTCCATAAAACGCACGGCATTGGGCAATTTATTAAGCTCGAAAGTTTGATGCTCAATGATCAAATTCGCGAATATTTGGTTTTGAAATATGCAGATGGGACATTGCGAGTTGCGGCTGATCAAGTGGGCGCGTTGTCTCGATTCCGGGCCGTAGGGGAGAAAAAACCCGACCTGAATCGAATGTCGAGTAAAGCTTGGGCTGCGACTAAGATCAAAGTCAAAAAAGCGATTAAAAAAGTGGCGTTTGACTTGCTGAAGCTCTACGCCAATCGTGCGCAGCAAGAAGGATTTAGCTATCCCTCGGATACGCCGTGGCAGCAGGAAATGGAGGAGTCATTTCCCTACCAACCCACGCCCGATCAGCTTAAGGCGACGCAGGATGTGAAGCTCGATATGGAGAGCGATCGACCGATGGACCGGCTGGTGTGCGGCGATGTGGGCTTCGGAAAAACTGAGGTGGCCATTCGTGCGATTTTCAAAGCCGTCACAGCGGGGAAACAAGTAGCTCTTCTGGCCCCAACGACGATTCTGACTCAACAGCATTACCATACGCTTAAAGAACGGTTTGCGCCCTATCCGGTCAACATTGGATTGCTGAATCGATTTAAAACACCGTCTGAGAAAAAAGACATTGTGCAGCGCCTTGCGACCGCAGAAATGGATATTGTTGTGGGAACGCATCAGCTTCTCGGAAAAGGCGTCGCGTTTAAGGATTTGGGATTGCTGGTGATCGACGAAGAACAACGCTTCGGGGTGAATCAAAAAGAAAAAATAAAATCCATGCGATCGCAAATTGATGTTCTCACCTTAAGCGCCACTCCGATTCCTAGAACGCTCTATATGTCGCTGTCTGGGGTGCGTGAGATGAGCCTCATTATGACCCCGCCGCCTTCCCGTCGCCCGATCAAAACTCACCTATCTCCTTACGATCTAGAAGTGATCCGCGCGGCCTTAAGACAGGAACTCGATCGGGGTGGTCAGATTTTCTACGTGGTGCCACGGGTTGAAGGCATTGAGGAGATTAGTGCTCGATTGCGAGAAATGGTCCCGAGTGCGCGGATTGCGATGGCCCATGGACAAATGCAGGATTCGGAACTGGAATCGACCATGTTGGCCTTTAGCCAAGCTGAGGCGGACATTCTGGTCTGTACCACCATTATTGAATCGGGATTAGATATTCCGCGTGTGAATACGATTGTGATTGAAGATGCGCAGCTCTTTGGATTGTCGCAGTTGTATCAACTTCGGGGTCGGGTCGGTCGATCGGGCATTCAGGCCCATGCATGGCTTTTTTATCCCAAACAAAAAGAGCTATCCGAAGCCGCCCGCGCTCGTCTCAAAGCACTTCAAGAGTTCACGCAATTGGGATCAGGCTATCAGCTTGCCATGCGCGATATGGAAATTCGCGGGGTGGGCAGTTTGCTTGGAGCTGAGCAGTCCGGGCAAATGGAAGCGATCGGATTTGACCTCTATATGGAGATGCTGGATGACGAAATTAAAGAAATTCGAGGACAGGCGATTCCGCAGGTGGATGATACTCAAATCGACTTGAATCTCACGGCCTTTATTCCTACTGATTTCATACCTGATCCCGATCAAAAGATGTCGGCGTATCGAAGCGTTGCGGCGGTGAGTAGTAAGAAAGAATTGCTGGGAATTGCGGCAGACTGGACCGATCGTTATGGTCCAGTTCCTCCCGCAGCGGCGCAACTATTGCGAGTTATGGAACTCAAACAGATTGCAAAAGGACTGGGCTTCTCACGCATCAAACCCGAACGCCAGCAGCATATTATTCTAGAGACGCCCATGGAAGAACCCGCTTGGAAATTGCTCAAAGAAAATCTTCCCAGTCATTTGCAGGCGCGGTTTGTGTACCAAGCGGGACGCGTCACCGTTCGAGGGTTGGGTGTTATGAAACCTGAACAGCAGCTTGAGAGTCTGACGGATTGGCTCGGGAAAATGCAGGGTGCTATTGAGGATCCTGAGTTAGCCCTAGAAGTCGTTCATGAGTAAGATAGTTGTTTTATTTTCCGTGGTCTGGTCCAATGGATGCTGCTGAAAGGGTGCCACTTGACTCGACCGCGAATCGGACTTGAACCCGATCGTCTAATCAAACATTAGATAACAATGCTGCCACGTTTCGTACACTTGCGTTATCTCGATCGAATACTGTTACAGAAACAACCGATAGGCTGGGTTTTCGCTTTCATCCCACGACGGATACCCTAGATTATCCAGAAACTGCTGCCACTCTGGCATTTCTAGCGGCGGCACCTGCATTCCCACCAAAATGCGCCCATAATCAGCCCCGTGATTGCGATAGTGGAACAAACTAATATTCCAGTTTGGACTCATGGTGTTCAGAAATTGAACCATGGCACCCGGACGCTCAGGAAACTCAAATCGATACAGCAACTCATGACTCGCCAACAACGATCGCCCGCCCACCATATAACGAAGATGCAACTTCGCAAATTCATCATCCGTTAGGTCAATCGCCGTAAACCCATTGCGTTCAAAATCAGCATGAATGATAAGAGCATCCTGCCTGCTGGTAATTTGGACCCCTAGAAAAATGTGGGCTTGATCGCTGTCGGCAATGCGATAGTTGAACTCGGTAATATTGCGTTTGCCGAGACTTGTGCAAAACGTCCGAAAACTGCCGCGAGTTTCAGGAATCGTCACCGCAAAAATCGCCTCTCGACGCTCCCCAATCTCCGCCCGCTCCGCCACAAAACGCAATCGATCGAAATTCATATTCGCCCCACAGGCGATCGCCACTAAATTTTCGCCCCTAACGCCCGTTTGCTCCACATAGGCTTTCGCCCCCGCAATCGCTAGCGCCCCAGCCGGTTCTAGAATCGATCGCGTATCTTCAAACACATCTTTGATCGCCGCACAAATCGCATCCGTATCCACCAAGATAATATCGTCCACATAAAGCTGACACAAACGAAACGTCTCAACCCCCACCTCCTTCACTGCTACCCCATCAGCGAACAGACCCACCTGATTCAGACGCACGCGGTGCCCCGCCTTCAAGGATTGCTTCATCCCATCCGAATCCACTGGCTCTACGCCGATGATCTTAATCTCAGGCCGTAACCGCTTCACATAAGCCGCCACCCCCGCAATCAACCCGCCCCCGCCGATTGCCACAAAAATTGCATGAATCGGCGATCGAGCCTGACGCAGAATTTCCATGGCGATCGTCCCTTGACCCGCAATCACATCTGGATCATCAAAGGGATGAATAAACGTCAGATTTCTCTCGGTTTCCAGCGTCTTGGCATACTGATACGCGTCGTCATAGCTATCGCCATGCAAAATCACATCCCCGCCCCGCGCAATCACTGCATTAATCTTGACCTGTGGTGTCGTTGTCGGCATCACTATCGTCGCATGGGTTCCTAGACGCTTGGCTCCGAGGGCCACTCCTTGAGCATGATTCCCTGCAGAAGCCGCAATAACCCCAGCACTCAAGCTAGTAGGGCTGAGGTTGGCCATCTTGTTGTAGGCTCCGCGCAGTTTGAACGAAAACACCGACTGCATATCTTCCCGTTTGAGAAAAAGATTATTGTCTAACCGGGCGCTAAGGTTGGGGGCGAGATCCAGGGGTGTCTCCTGGGCCACGTCATAGACACGGGCCGTCAGAATGCGTTCGAGGTAGTCGGTTGGGGGAGGAGTCATGGCGATCGCAGTAGCTAGAGGGACGTCAAGTCTTTCTCAGGGTAGAGAAACGCATTATCTTGACATGAGTTTGTTTCCATTGAAGGGAGATTATCAAGGGTTCACGTTTCGATCGCATTCCGATCGGGGAATCGTTAAATTAATTAGTCCCTTATCGGTTTCATATTCAGGTTTCAAGCCATGAAAATTCGCGCATTGATACAAGTTTTGGTCGCAGCGACGATCGTTGGAGTGAATTTAGTCGCCTGTGGCCCGACGAAGGTTGCACAGTGTAATCTGCTGTCGAGTGAGATCAATCAGGTCGCAGGGTTGGGCAAAAAGTTTGAAGCAGTGGGAAAGGAGCTTGAAGTGAATGGTCGTAAGGTGAAGGACATTGAAGGTTTTCATAGAATGGCCAAAGAAGGCGCACAGAAGGTTACGGCCTTAGTGACGGAGCTAGATGGGTTTACGGCGAAAGTTAAGGGCGTGGAGTTGAAGGATGAGAAGTTGGTAGGGTACCGCGATCAGGCTGTAACGATCTATTCGGGCGCGTCGAAATCGCTGAAGGAGGTCAGTGGAGTGCTCGATCAGTTTACAAAATTGGAAGCAAACGAGGAAGGCAAGAAAATGTTGGCGGCTTCGTCGAAAAAACTAGAGACCGCAATGTCAGATCTCCAAAAGGTGGATCAAGACGAACAGAAGGTCTCGAAGGAATTTAATGAGTACTGTGGAGTGGGAAAAAAGTAGGGTGATGTTCCAACTTAGGGATCAGCGTGAAAATAAAGTCCCTGGCGAAGAGGCCCACTAGCCCCTAATTCTGGGGGGAGATGAATTTCCGAAGCCCCCGAGTTGGGAGGCTAGTGGGCCTCTTCGTGGGGTTTTAAAAAAGTGGGGCGTTATTTAATTGCTAGTCCCTCAGGCATAAGGAGTTAATACTATCCATCATTTGCCCTGGCGACTTTAGTCGCGGCTACACGAACAAAACCTGCCGCCACAGGTTAAATTTCTTACCCGATCGAAGCCGTCGCGACACTCGCAACCGTCGAAATCATCGCCTCAACCACCTGGTCAGGATTGACCTCAAACGGCAGATGGTGAATGTCCGAACCGGGCTTGCAGGCAAAGGTCGCCGCAATCTTCAGATCCTCAACGCTCACCTCACCCAACCCCAAATCCGCCAAACTCTTCGGCAAAGCGATCGCATCATAAAAACTCAGCAATCGTTGACGCGAAGCCTTAGCTAAAGCGCTACCTTGAATCATCTCTTCCAGTCGCAACTGCACCAAAATCCCAAACGCCACCTTTTCCCCATGCAAAATCCCATGGCTCTGCGGCAACTGCGTCAACCCATTGTGGACCGCGTGGGCCGCCACCGTTCGACATTGCGCGCCGCCGATTCCGCCACTAACGCCTGCTAAGAGCACCGTCGCATCCACTACGTTCCGCCAAACTTCACCGCCAGGATTTGCCAATGCCTCGATCGAGTGTTCAAGCAGTAAATCGTGAAGAACTCTGGCCTGCTGCACCGCCGCAATCACAAAGGTCTGGGTCGAAGTCCCGCTGCTAATGGATGCCTCGTACCATTTGGCAATAGCATCCCCAATACCTGCTACTAAGGTTCGCTTTGGGGCCGTCGCAACCAAGTCATAATCCAAAATCAACAGATCAGGGCACCGCAAAAGACCCACATCGTAGCGAAAAGCCCCCTCGTCTGTGTAGATATTGGACAGGGCCGTCCAAGCCGCACAGGTTGCCCCACAGCTCGGAATCGTGACGATCGACGCGCCTTGTTTGAATGCCAGCAGTTTGGCCGCATCCAGGGACTTTCCCCCGCCTGTCGCAATCACAAAATCGGCAGAATGACTGTCATACGCCTGCTGTAAAACCTCTAGCGTCAATTCACTACAGTCTGGGCGGTAGCTGACGCTTTGGCTTTGGAGTCCAGTGGCTTCAAACCCGGACTGAAGTCGGCTCATAAGGGGTATCAGACTCGCCTCACCGCCGACGATCAAAGGCCGACGACCGAACGATGCAATGGTCTCTCCCATCTGAGCCAAAACGCCCACCCCTCGCACCAGCCGCGCCGGGGCGATCGCCGACACTAAGTAATTGGTCTCAATCGTCATAGCGCTGTCCCTATCCGTGAATCTTGTCTAACGTCTCAGTATCCACGTCCACCTGAATCCCACTGACCCCATCGCGCTTCGAGTCCAACGATCGGATCGCCGCACCCAGATACAACGGCTGACTCACCCCCTCAGATGAGTGCAACAACACCCGCGCCCGAACCGTCAAGGTTCCATCGGGAGACGTGCGACCTGAAGCTGACAGATCCGTCACTGCCTGCCGAAGCGTCGCCTCTAGCTGTAGGGCCGTAATCTCTGGGCTAACGGCGATGACGACTTGGTTGGAGGCGCGATCGAATACCCGCACAAACTTCTGCGCATCGGGAATCGACGGACGCTGGTACAACGACAACCCCAACGCAAAGACCCCTACTGTCAACACCCCCATAAACCCCGTCACCCCCACCATCCGAAATCGGAATCCCCGACTTGTCACAAAAGCAATGCCCGTAATCGACCCAAGTACGATCGTTAGAATCGCCATCCATTGGGAAATCGAAATAAGTTGTTCTGTACTAAACATGAGTAAAAACTTTCAACCTGTACAAGTGCTGTCTGTACAAAGTATCTTACATTCACCGCCGACATCCGCTGACTCGCCCAGCCCAATAAAAGAAATAGCCTGATCCACAAAAGCCCCCAGGATCAGGCAATGTACCTGCAAGGACGCTGAATCATTGAAGCATTGCCAAACGAACTAATAAGTCACCCTAGTTCAATCCAACGCTTCGCTGCGCGTTCCTCAGATTCATCTCCTATTCTCTACGACAGCCTCAACAACACCCTCACTAAAAGCACGTGCATTTTAAGCAGATTTGTTACAAACGTAAACTTAAGAATCCGTACATCCACGCTCACTGCCTCTAAGTCCAGCCCCATCATGTTGCCATAACTCACCCCAATCCGCGCGACTCGTCCTTTCCATAAGCTTGCCATGCCAAATCTACTAGTCCCTGCATCAGCGCCGCCGCCACGATCGCACTTCCCTTGCGTCCGTCCGTCCGAATATGCGGAATTAGTGAGTCCTGAAGTCGTTGTTTGGCCACATCCGCATCCACAAACCCCGCTGGAGTCCCAATCACCAGCGCCGGACGAATTTCTTCAGCCTCAATCAGTTCCGCCAGGGTGAAGAGCGCCGTCTGCGAAGACCCAATCACAAAAATACCCTCCGGATACCGACGAGCTAGAGTCGCCATGCCCCATGCTGTTGCCGTTTTTTCCTTTTGGGGGCGGGTAAGGGCTTCCATGCCACAGTAAATCGGGTTAGCAAAGGTCTGCTGGATTTGATGTGAGATGCCAACTTGGACCATCGGGACATCCACAATAATGGTGGTCCGAGCCGCTAAAGCCGCCGCTCCAGACTGAAGCGCCGTCTCAGACATCCGAATGAGCGACTTATATTCAAAGTCCGCTGTCGCGTAGATGACCCGTCGCACTAGCTCATACTCGGCGGGAGTGAAGCTGTGATGGCCCACTTCTCGATCGATAATCGCTAAACTCTGTGCATCTGAGATGTGCCACTCCATGTCCGAGATTCCCGTTTTATGTGAAAGACTGTTGAATTGATAGACTGTTGAACTGAGGGCTTTAAGGTTTCCTATAGGCTATATGAAATGAGTGATGGGTTGCCTAAGCATCCCAAATATAGACGAATTATCCGCTTCCCCTGCACTTTCCTTTCGCCACTGTATTCGCCACTATAACGAATGAGCAACCTATGAGCTATCAATTACTCTCTATTGAAAAACTAGCGATCGATCCGACTGTTCCCTTTCCAGCCTATTTTGTCCGCAGCACCGCGCCTATTAACATTGAAGACCGAATTGCAGAAGGCAGTGCCGATGGAGAACGCTCTATGGCCGCCCTCGCCGAACTCACCGCCCACCTCAAGCGTCACCTGGGAGAGGCAGAAGTGCTGATCATGGTGCATGGCTACAATACCGGATCTGACAATGTTCGCAGGTGGTACCGAAATGCGGCCCAGGAAATTGCCAAACGCTACCCACAGGTGCCGAAGGGGCTAGTGGTGATTGGGTACCGCTGGTCCTCAGAGCAAATGAATGGGGATGAGTCGGGAAATGTCAAAGACAAAGGGACCTCGGCGCTGGAGTCGCTGCCTAAGGTCATGAATTGGGTCTATGGGATGTCTCGGGTAGGGGCGATCGTTGGGGTCATTGGGAGCTTTGTAGGCTATCTGTTGCTGGTCCTCAAGGGAGTGAATTGGATCTTGCTCCTAGCGGCATTTTCGGGGCTGTTTACGGTGTCAGTGGTAGTGTTTACGCCGCTGTTGACGCTATTTGCGCTGCGGGTGTCAAACTATTTTCGGGATACCTACCGAGCCAATCAGTACGGGGTGTCGGACTTGGTGGAATTCATTCGGCAGTTGGATGACGGACTGGTCGATGAGGTGGTCAACGATGATCGCGCTGCCCGTGAACGCTACTGGGAGAACCATCGTATCCGTTTGTCCTTCATTGGCCACAGCATGGGAGCCTTCGTGGTGACGAATGCGGTGCGAGTGCTGTCCGATGTCTTCGATCGATCGTCCATTGGGTGGCTGGGCGGCGGGCCGAAGCAAAAATCTAGCGCGAAGCAACCGACTTCGGAGATTGGCAATGTCTTTTCGCTGGGGCGGCTCGTCCTCGTTGCGCCGGATATCTCTTTGGAGACCATTATTTCGGGACGTGGCAATATGCTGCGATCGTCGCTGCGACGGTTTGAGGAAGCTTATTTGTTCTGTAATGAAGGGGATATGGCGCTCAGACTCGCTTCATCGACGGCCAATTATTTCAGCTTTCCGGCCCGCACTCGCGATGGTGGCTATCGACTGGGTAATGTCACCGTGCGCGACGCGACTCAGCCTAATAAGGTTGAACGGGCTGGCATTATGAATCTGGAATCCGATGGACGGCTCGTGAGTGAAAAGGTCCGCGCATTCTTAAGTTATTTGTATATTCGTCGGACCCGATCGCTGCTCGATCGCCAGCAAGAAATCGGGTTAGAAGTCGGCACACGGTCAATAGCTGAGCTGTTCACTTACTTTGACTGCACCAACTATCAAGAATGCCTAATCAATCCCAAAACCCAAAAACGTGAACCCAAAGGCATTCTTACCCGCGCCCTGAACAAGACGAGTTTGGACATGGGCGACTACACCTGGCTTTGCAAAGACGTGATTCAGCACAAGTGCGATCCCCATGGAGGCTACATTTTCGACGATCGGGCGGATTTTACAAAATGGGCGATTTACGGGCTGGCGGGGTTGGGCTGGCGAGGGTTTGTCGAAAATTTGGAAACGGATCCTAAATTTCAAGAGGCCCTAGACCAGATGGTGAAAACCCGATCGGATCTCACGGTGGATCAACAGCGCAAGGTCGCGTGTTTGTGTGTTCTGAGTCATCAATGTGATGAAAAGGGGGTGCAAATGTTGCTGTCTCCAGAACGCTATCAGGTGGATCTAATGGGCGAAGTGATCGATCGATCGGAGTACTGATAATGTCTTGGGGCATTACGAATCTTAATGGCTCACTTTCCAGAGAATAAGCTAAACCTAAGGAAGCTCATATTTTTTGAGTAATCTCTCTTACCCTACTCTTATCTACCCAAACTCTTATGCCAGACTCCACTGCCACGATCGCCTCAACGTCAGCAATTTCCTCAACGCCTTTTGCCACGACCTCGCCTCCCGTCTACACCCTGCCAAAGGAAGTGCTGGTGGGGAAGCCTGTGATCTTGAAGGGGAGCTACGATGCCAGTCGAATGACACGTCTTACAGTGATGGCTGAAGACAAGGTAGCATTGCCTGTAACGATGAGTGCCGGAACCTGGCAGGTGGATATGCCGAAGGGTTTTTCTGGGGCGGGGGCGCGGTGGTTTCGGGTCAAGGGCTTGGATGCGGCGGGCAAGACGGTTGAGAACCGGGTTTTTTATATTACGGTGAGCCAAGATCCGCTAACGATCGGCCAGAACCTAACCTTGAAAGTGTTGCAGGATACCTACTTCAAAGTGTCGCCCCAGGATTCAGCGGTGCTGAATGATCAGCAGAAGGTGTGGGTTAAAGCGGGTTCTGTGTTTCGTCTGAATCGCTATGGCTTGATGGACGGCCATCTGAAGTTGGATTTGGCAGAGGCGATCGGCACGGTAGGAACCTTTGGTTATTTCTACGAAGGAGACGTCCAACTGAGTAAGGGCACACAGGTGTTTCGGTTTAACATCACAGATGTTGCCAACACGCCAGCAGCAGGCGCACAAATGCTCGTTACGACAACAACATTTTTAAAAACCAGTCCAGGAGATTCCTCTACCCTAAAGGTCAACCAAAAAACCCAGCTCATGCAGGGCCAGACACTTCAAATTACGGGCTATGCTTGCCTGAGCGGCCATTTTCGAGTGACATTGGCTGAACCGATCGCAGGATTTGAGGATTCTTCGGGCGGGACTTCAGGCGGGACTTCAGGATATGTGTATTGGCGACATGTGCGGCTGACTCGGGGCGGCAAAGAGATTGCCTTTGACCCAGATGCGCTGACGACCAAAATTTTGCAGGATACGGTGATCAAAAAGAAACCGATCGATTCGTCCAAACTTGCCGCGAGCGATCGCTATAGTCTCAAACAAGGCCAGGTGCTCGGCGTGTCCAGCTATGGCGTGGAAGGTGGACATCTCAAAGTATCGCTCACGGAGGAATTACCGGGCTTCGGCAATACGGGATATCTCCATCCGGCTTTTACTCAAATGCAGCGCGGCGGCAAAACCTTCAATCCAATTCCTGATCAAGTTGAACTCAATGTCCCGTATTTTTCTCAGCGAGATAATCCGCGCTTTTCCTGGTCAACCTGCAACGTCACGTCGATCGCCATGGTCTTTTACTACGATGGCATTCGATCGAAAGATGGGGCACAGCTTGAAGATGAACTGTTGCAATGGTGCTTCGATCGTCATGGTGAAGGATCGCAGACCGATCACACGGTCCTCAGCGAATTGATTCAAGCCTATGGGTATGCCCCCAGTTTTAATCCAAAGACCTCTATCCAAGAGATCCGAGAAGCCCTACTGGCCCGACGTCCAGTAGTGCTCTGTGGCTACTTCACCCACGGCGGACATATTGTAACGGTAATTGGCTACACGCCTCAGGGCTTGATCGTTAATGACCCGTGGGGCGATGGCTATTATGGCTATCAAAGTACGGAAGGACGGAAGTTGCTCTATCCCAATGCCTACATCCGCGAGATGTGCGGCGAGGAGGGCGACATTTGGGCGCACTTTTTTCGTAAGGCGTAAGACCCCCAGCGTTGGGAGTTGGGGGTCAAATAACCTTAAAACATTCCAGGCTGGTGACGAATCAAGTTTAAGAACTCCTCACGAGTCCGCAAATCTTCCTGGAAACAGCCCACCATGGAACTCGTCACCGTCCAAGCACCGGGCTTCTGCACTCCGCGCATGGCCATGCACATGTGCGATGCCTCCATCACGACCGCCACCCCCCGAGGTTGCAGGGCTTCCTGCAAGGCCAAAGCAACTTGACGGGTTAGGCGTTCTTGGACCTGTAACCGACGGGCATACATATCTACAATTCGCGCCAATTTACTCAGGCCCACGACCTTCTGATTGGGGATGTAAGCGACGTGGGCGCGTCCCATAAAGGGCAGCATGTGGTGCTCACAGAGGCTAAAGAAATTAATATCGCGCACGAGGACCATTTCGTTGTGCCCTTCGTCAAAAATCGCGCCGTTCAACAACGTCTCAAGCGATTGGCCGTAGCCTCCAGTGAGATACTGCATCGACTTTGCTACCCGTTTCGGGGTCTTTAATAAGCCTTCGCGTTCTGGATCTTCGCCCACACCGATAATCATTTCCCGTACGGCTGCTTCCATCGTCACCATGTAGTCCGCTGTAACTTCGGTACTTTCATTGGCGCGAATCGCATTCCGAGCCAGTTCGGTTTCTAAAGAGGAATCGAGAATCGAATCATTCATTAAAGTCATGGTGAGTTACGTGTAAAGAGAGAAAGAAAAGAAATTGAGAAGGGCGAGACAGGATTAGACGAAATCAGTTAGAAAGTCCCTGCATTGGGCATTAGGATAATCTCCTGAACGACTGCCCCGTAGGGCATCTGAACAGCATAGAGAATCGACTGCGCAACCACATCCGGCGTCAACATAGCGCTTCGATCGAAGTCTGCATCTACGGTATCGGTATCCCAAAGTTCGGTATTGACCGATCCAGGTGATAGTGCAATGACGCGAATCCCATGGACGCGTTCTTCCGCTGCTAAGGTTTGGGTCAAGGCTAAAAGACCAAACTTACTTACACAATACGCACCCCAATTTGGGAACGCTTGATGAGCTGCAACAGACGCCACATTGACAATGGTACTTTGAGGCTGCGATCGCAAGATCGGTAATACGCCCTGCACCACTTGAAACACACTCGTGAGATTTAGATCAATCACCCGTTGCCAATGGTCAAGAGGCGTGTCCATTAACGTCCCGGTGTAGCCCATCCCTGCATTGTTAATCACAATGTCGAGATGCGGAACCGATCGGGCAATGGTCTCAATATGAGTCCGGACCTCAGACAGATTCAACAAATCCAAGCTGAAGGGCTGCACCTCCACCCCGTGCGATCGCGCCATATTTGCCACTAGTGCCAGTCTTGCCTCATCGCGTCCCACCAATAAAAGATGGATTCCCGCTTTGGCAAATGCGATCGCCGTTGCCCGACCAATTCCACTACTCGCTCCGGTAATGAGAGCGTATTGTTTTTGAGCCAAAATTTGTTCTCGCAGTGTGGTTCTCGCAAATTTATTTTCACAACCAACCGAAAAACGGTCTAGCTTTCAAATTTCGATCGCTGCGTCACTTCCATTCAGGGTGCTAGTCTAAATCTAAGCAGAGGGCGATAGATGAGAAGATCATGAACTGTTGTTAAGCGTGATTATTGTAGCATTATGGCTCTACTCCAATTGGATCACTTCCGCAAATTTTCCAATATTGCGGAACTTCTGGTATCGCAAGTCACGGCGTTGTTGACTAGAGAGCCGATCTAGATTCTTCAAGTTTTTTAAAATGGCGGCCTTTACTAGTTCTGTAGCCTGAACGGGGTCTGCATGGGCGGCCCCCGTGGGTTCGCGTACCACCTCGTCAATGATGCCAAGGGCCACTAGATCTTCTGAGGTAATTTTTAGGGCTTCGGCGGCTTTGGAGGCTTTGGCCGCATCTCGCCATAGAATTGCCGCGCAGGCTTCAGGGGGCGCGACGCTGTAGACCGAATGTTCCATCATCATTAAGTGATCGCCAACGCCAATACCGAGCGCTCCTCCGGATCCGCCTTCGCCCACCACGGTACAGATAATCGGCACCTCAAACTTAAACATTTCCCGAAGGTTGTAGGCGATCGCTTCGCCTTGGCCGTACTCTTCAGCTTCAATGCCTGCCCACGCGGCAGGGGTATCAATAAAGGTGAGAATCGGCATCCTAAATCGATCGGCATGTTCCATTAGTCGAATAGCCTTGCGGTAGCCGCTAGGGGAAGCTTGGCCAAAGTTGCGCTGAATATTATCTTTAGTGTTACGGCCTTTTTGCTGGCCGATCATCACGACCGAGCGCCCGTCAATTCGTCCGACGCCGCCCACCATCGCTAAGTCATCGAATCCCGCACGATCGCCGTGAAGTTCGAGCCAGTCGTCACTGATGGCTTGGATGTAGTCTAAGGTAGTAGGCCGCCGGGGGTGACGGGCCACTTGGAGTCGTTGTTGGGGAGTGAGGCTACTAAAGATTTCTTTGCGCAGTTGGGTGGCGCGATCTTCGAGTTGGGCAATTTTTTCGGTGACATCGACTTCGGTTTCGTTGGCGAGGTCTCGAATCTGTTTGATTTGCTCTTCGAGTTCAGCGAGGGGCTTTTCAAAGTCGAGGAGGATGGGTTTGCGATCGGTCGTGGCCATAGCGACGAAGGGAGGAGACTAAAAGCAGCAGACGGCAAACGCCGACCCTACCAATTACCATTAGTAAGCATAAGGCTTTATGGGATGACTCCTCATGTTAGAACCGCTAGTTCAACGTCTATCGCCCCAAGAATACCTGGATTTGGAAGCGCGAAGTGATCTTAAGCATGAGTATATAGATGGCGAAGTCTATGCCATGGCAGGTTCGAGCGACGATCATGCCGCGATCGTTGGCAATGCGCTGATTGCCATTGGTCCGCATTTACGGAGGAGCGGTTACCGCCTCTATCCACAGGATGTAAAAGCTCAAATTACGCGACGGAGCCGATATTATTACCCTGACCTGATGGTGACGTGCGACGATCGTGACCAGAATGATCGGTACGTGAAGCGTCATTACAAGATGATTATTGAAGTGTTATCAGACTCGACAGAACGATTTGATCGAGGATTAAAGTTTGAAGATTACCGACGATCGGCGTCACTCGAAGAGTATGTGTTGATTTCGCAAAACCGGATGAATGTGGAAGTGTATCGCCGAAATGCAGCGGGACGATGGGAACTTCAGGCGTATCACGAGGGCGATCGAGTAGAACTGGTCAGCGTCGGGCTGGAGTTTGCGATCGCAGATCTCTACGAAGATGTGATTTTGCCGCCTGAAGAACTAGACATTGAGGATCAGTCTGAATTGACCAGTGAAGAAGCGACGTCTGGGCACTCTGGGAGCCAATCCAGTACCTGATAAAATAGCTCCTCATGACCATCTTCGTTCTCTAATGTTCAACTACCATCATGGTCCAAGCTCCCCTTCAAACCTTGACCCTCGCGTCGTTTCTCGCCTTGCCCGAAACCAAGCCCGCTTGCGAATTTATCCATGGATTACGAGTTCAGAAACCAATGCCACAAGGTGAACACAGCACCTTGCAACGAGAATTAGTGATCTCTCTGACGCTTTTATTTAGGAGATCCCGCTCTGCCATGGCCTACCCAGAGCTTCGATGTAGTTTTGGCGATCGATCGATTGTTCCGGATATTGCAGTGTTTTTGGCAAACCGGGTTTCTCGCACCGCCGATGGACGGGTCGAAAACACCTTCTCGATCGCGCCTGATTGGACGATTGAAATCCTCTCTCCGGGTCAGAGCACCACAAAAGTTGTCAAAAATATTTTGCATTGCCTTAATCAGGGGACTCAGACGGGGTGGCTCATCAATCTCGCCGAACAAACCGTCTTTATCTATTGTCCTCTTCAACCCGTTCTCTGTTTTGACTTGCCGGAACAGAGAACGGGTTGCTCCGGTATTTGTGGAGGATTTCCAGTTGACGATCGAGGAGTTATTTAGCTGGCTGCGGACTTGAAACCTGAGCTAGTTGAGATCTGAGAGATTGAATAGCTCTTGTCGCTTCAGAAGAGCTCGATCGCAATCTCCAGGCTTTCTCGTACCAGCCCAGCGCCATCTGAGGTTGGCTCTGCTGAACCGCCGCCGCCCCCCAATCCATATACATTTGAAAATAATCTAGGGTCCCTTGCCCGGTGTAGGTCAGTCCCATGGTTCTAGAGGTAGCGTTACGAGGCGGTGTGTAGGTTGCCGATTGGGGCGTTTTTGAGCCCGGAAATGAAAAATAGGAATTCGGAAGAGGAGAATGACGGTAAGGAACCACGTTCGGAAAGAACAATTGCCCTCCAAGGTTGACAATAGATGGCCCGCCTGAGGTGACCGTTGTGGGGAAAGAATTGCTCGATTCATAGGGCGTGACATTAGTGACATGAGTAGTAATGTTCTGAGCGATCGCTACTTTCGGGACGATCGCGAGTAGCATCGCCGCCGTTACGGAACCGAACGCAATATAGACGGACGATCGGGAAAAATAATCTTGGCGTTTTAGCATTGCGAAGTTGAGGAAGATTAAAGGGAGGTATCCTCTCTATTGTGCTCAATGATACGATCGAAGCATGAGTGGCTTTACGTAAATTCATCGTTTCTTGATGAGCAATATCGGCAGTCTAAGATTCTTGGCAGACCCAATCCAACAATTCTTTGACAATGCCCCCATTTTTTGGTAAATTATTGTGCTTGTAATTACCATAACCATAGGAAGCATGAAAGTCCGAGCTTCTGTCCGCAAAATGTGTGACAAATGCCGCGTGATTCGTCGTCGTGGCCGCGTAACGGTAATTTGCGAAAACCCAAAGCATAAACAACGCCAAGGGTAGACGCAAGTCCCACCAGGTCAGCCCTGCCTTCGGGGAAAGCCTGGATCGAACGCACAACTTTAGGGTGTGCCCCTCTGTAATTTTTAGTTTTCATTAGGAGAACGAGTGTGGCGCGGATTGCTGGTGTAGACCTTCCCCGTGATAAACGGATTGAAATTGGTCTAACTTATATATATGGAATCGGCTTGACCCGGTCCAAAGCAGTATTGGCAAAAACCGGGATTAATCCCGACACTCGCGTTCGGGAACTTACCGACGCTGAGGTGTCAACTCTGCGGGAGGCCGTGGAAGGAGACTACCAAATCGAAGGAGATCTTCGTCGTTGGGAATCCCTAAACATCAAGCGCTTGATGGAAATTGGATCCTACCGAGGACGCCGTCACCGTCTGGGCTTGCCCGTGCGCGGTCAACGGACTCGCACCAATGCCCGAACCCGTCGCGGCGGTCGTCGCACGGTGGCTGGTAAGAAGAAAGTCGCTCGTAAGTAAGATCTGCTGAGACTTCTGGGGTTTGACCCCATATCGTCTCGTTTTTGTTTGTCCAATGTTCCATCAACGCTTGAGAAATGGCAAAACCAACACGCCGGACCGGTGCGCGCAAAGTCAAAAAGAACATCCCAACTGGGGTTGCGCACATTAGGTCCACATTTAACAACACGATCGTGACCATTTCTGATGTTCAAGGGGAAGCTGTTTCCTGGGCATCAGCAGGTTCGAGCGGTTTCAAGGGTGCTAAGAAAGGAACGCCTTTCGCAGCACAGACGGCGGCTGAAAATGCAGCGCGTCGGGCAATCGATCAAGGAATGCGTCAAATCGAAGTCCTAGTGAGTGGTCCGGGATCGGGCCGTGAAACTGCGATTCGCGCACTGCAAGGTGCTGGTTTGGAAATCACGATGATTCGTGATGTCACGCCTATTCCTCACAATGGCTGTCGTCCGCCCAAGCGTCGTCGCGTCTAACAAACGTGCTTGATGCAGCTTGCCCTTTGGATTTGGCAAGAGTCCAAAGGTTCAAGACGAAAGACCGTGCGATTGCCGCAAGACCAGTGAGTTGATGAAGGAAGGGATTATTCCGTGGCACAGTTTCAGGTTGACTGTATCGAAACCACCATCGATAAGGACCAAAGCCAATACGGCAAGTTTGTTCTAGAACCGCTCGATCGTGGACAAGGTTCGACCGTCGGAAACGCGCTTCGTCGCGTTCTGCTGTCTAACCTTGAAGGGACCGCAATTACTGCCGTGCGAATTGCAGGGGTTGCACACGAATTTTCGACCATTCCAGGTGTACGTGAGGATGTCCTAGACATTTTGCTAAACCTGAAAAAAGTCGTTTTGAAAAGCCATTCTCCCCAACCCCAAATTGGACGATTGGTCGTACAAGGTCCAGCCACTGTGACCGCAGAGAGTTTTGACCTTCCCTCGGAAGTCGAAATTATTTCTCCGAATCATGTGATCGCGACCGTAGCCGCGAACCACACCCTGGAAATGGAATTCCGGGTTGAACGGGGAAAAGGCTATCGAGGCGTGGACCGAATTCGGGCCGATGAAAATGCTTCGATCGATTTTATGCAGTTGGACTCCGTGTTCATGCCTGCTCGGAAAGTCAACTACACCGTGGAAGATGCACGGATAGGTGGCGCGATGGGACAGGATCGGTTGGTGTTGGAAGTTTGGACCAATGGTAGCTTGACGCCCCAAGAGGCGTTGGCTCAAGCGGCCCACATTATCGTTGACTTGTTCAATCCGCTGAAAGATGCGCGATTTGATGAAGTTGAAGACACCGACGTAGACAATGAGCATCCTGAAAGCCAGATTCCTATTGAGGAATTGCAGCTCTCGGTTCGGGCATACAACTGTCTCAAGCGTGCTCAAATAAATTCCGTTGCAGACCTCTTGGATTACACCCAAGAAGATTTGCTGGAGATCAAAAACTTCGGTGCCAAATCGGCAGAAGAAGTGGTTGAAGCGTTGCAAGATCGATTGGGTATTACACTCCCAAAAGAGAAAGCCGCTAAGGCAGGCGGCTAGTCAAAATGCCTGTGTGAAAGCTCGCGAGGGCTTTCGATTTGATTGTTGTTTAGAGTTAAGTCATAGGTTTAAAACCCATGCGTCACGGTTGTAAAATTCATCTCCTCGGAAAACCGGCGGATCAGCGAAAGGCGCTACTGCGTGCCCTGACCACCGAACTGATCCGTCATGGCAAAATCACCACCACCAAAGCTCGGGCCAAAGCGGTCAGTGCTGAAGCCGATCGGATGATTACCCTAGCAAAAGACGGCTCGCTTTCGGCGCGTCGGATTGCCTTGGGCTATGTCTACGATAAGCAGTTGGTTCATGCGCTGTTTGATCAGGTTCCTGAACGTTACGGCAATCGTAATGGCGGCTATACCCGTATCTTACGCACCGTCCCACGTCGGGGTGATAACTCCGTCATGGCCATTATCGAACTCGTATAGGGTGAACGGTTTTGGCACGGATTGCACTAGTGGTTCAGTACTTAGGAACGCGATTTTATGGCTGGCAATGCCAACCGAATCATCGATCGGTCCAGGGCGATCTTGAAAGTGCGATCGTTAAGGTTTTAAAAAGACCTAAAATGCCGAAACCCTCTCGCGTCGTGACCTACGCGGCTGGGCGCACCGATACGGGTGTTCATGCAGCGGCTCAAGTGGTTCATTTTGATGTTGAGAGTTATATCCCTCCAGGCTGTTGGACGGGGGCACTAAACGGTCGGTTGCCGGAAGACATTGTGATTCGGGCTTCCGCTCAGGTGGATGACAACTGGCACGCCCGGTTTTCGGCCACCTATCGGCGCTACCGCTATACGCTGTACACCGCCGCCCTCCCTAACTTGTTTGCGCGATCGTGCTCTTGGCACTACTACCATGCACCACTTGATGAAACCTTGATTCAGAAGGCTCTTGAACCGCTTGTCGGTCATCATCATCTGTCGGCGTTTCATCGGGCCGGGTCAAGACGTCCCCATTCTTGGGTCGATGTTCAGGATGTCTCTTGTGTTCGTCAGGGTGATTTTGTCACCATTGAAGTTCAAGCTAAGGGATTTTTGTACGGCATGATGCGGCTTTTGGTTGGGCTTCTCGTCCAAGTGGGGCGAGGCGATCGGACGGTTGATTCCTTTCAGGACCTTTGGTTATCTGAACGTCGTGAAGAGGTAAAACATGCCGCACCGCCCCAGGGTTTGTGTCTCCTGCGCGTGGGTTATGAAAACAACCCATTCCCAGTGGAATCTTGGTACGACACCCAGCCCTTCCTAAGCTTGCCGTCTTGACTCATTATATTGACCGATCCATTGATACACGCTGACGTGCGAGCGTCAGGTTTATCTCATTCCAAACCCCAGACCAATGGAAAAAACTTACCTTCCCCCGATCGACGCTGAACGCAACTGGTTTGTTGTGGATGCAGCGGACAAGCGCCTTGGTCGCCTCGCCAGTGAAGTGGCTAGCGTCCTGCGAGGCAAAAACAAGCCCAATTTCACCCCGTCCATGGACGTCGGTGACTTTGTTGTCATCATCAATGCTGAAAAAATTACCGTCACCGGTAAAAAACGGACTCAGAAAATCTACCGTCGTCACTCCGGTCGTCCCGGCGGGATGAAGGAAGAAACCTTTGATAAGCTGCAAGCGCGAATTCCAGAGCGGATTATCGAAAAAGCAATTAAAGGCATGTTGCCGAAAAATGCACTCGGTCGTCGGCTCTTCACCAAGCTGAAAGTCTATGCCGGAACTGAGCATCCTCATGAAGCACAGCATCCTAAAGTGCTGGACATCCAAACCATCCCAGGAGCAAAGGCATAACTCATGACCGATCAAGGACGCGCAATGTATCAAGGAACGGGTCGGCGTAAAACAGCTATAGCTCGGGTCCGCCTTGTTCCTGGAACAGGTCTGCTGGTTATTAATGGCAAGCCAGGTGAAGAATATCTTCAAGGCAATCATGATTACCTCGCAGCGACGAAAGCCGCTTTGGAAACCTTGGGCTTAGAAGCGGACTACGACATCCTGGTCAACGCCCATGGCGGTGGTTTGACAGGTCAAGCGGATGCGATCAAAATGGGTGCAGCGCGTGCGTTGTGCGAATTGGATCCTGAAAACCGTTCTCCTTTGAAGAAAGAAGGACTGCTGACCCGCGATCCCCGTGCGAAGGAACGTCGTAAGTACGGTCTGCGTAAGGCCCGTAAAGCGCCTCAATACTCGAAACGCTAATATTTTTTGATTAGGGTTCGATCGAGGTTTTTGCAACCCATTCAGTTTGAACTGGGCTTGTTAGAACTGGGTTTGAGGCGGATGACCATTCGCCCTTATCCTGATTTAAATCATTTATTTTTGCTAGGAGTTCAAGTCATGCCTAAGCCTGGAATTCATCCCCAGTGGTATGCCGATTGTAAAGTCGTTTGCAATGGCGAAGAAATATTGGTGGTCGGTTCGACTAAGCCCAATATGAACGTTGATGTGTGGTCGGGAAATCACCCGTTTTACACCGGAACGCAGAAGATTATCGATACCGAAGGTCGGGTCGATCGCTTTATGCGCAAGTACGGTATGAAATCGCTCGAACAGTAGCTGTAGAGCTTTGTGCGGAGAATCTCGTTCCAGATCTTGGGGCGGGATTCTTTTTTGCTTTTAGATCAAAAATTTTTGGGTTGAACTGGAGGGATTTTCCATGGCTGAGTCATATCTTTTAGACAAACTAAACTCCGTTGAGCAGACGTTCAATGAGTTGACTAGACGGCTTGGGGATCCCGACGTTGCGACCGATCCCGACGAATTTCAACGTGTCGCAAAGACCCGATCGTCCTTAGAGGAAACTGTCACCACCTACGAATCTTGGCGCAGAGCCAGTGAAAATCTTGTTGAAGCCCAGCAGCTTTACCGAGATTCGGCGAGCGATCTTGAGATGAAGGAAATGGCAGGGCTAGAGGTTCAGGATCTTAAAGAGTCGATCGTGACGATCGAAAATCGTCTTAAAGTCCTGCTCTTACCGACCGATCTCAATGATGAAAAAAACATCATGTTAGAAATTCGGGCTGGAACCGGAGGCGACGAAGCCAGCATTTGGGCGGGGGACTTGTTGCGCATGTATACCTACTACGCCCAGACCCAAGGGTGGAAACTCAAGCTCCTCAGTGAATCCTTAGGTGATTCTGGCGGGTTCAAAGAAGCCATCATCGAAGTCCAAGGCGATCGCGTCTACAGCAAACTCAAGTACGAAGCAGGTGTTCACCGAGTCCAGCGCGTCCCCGCTACCGAATCTTCTGGCCGGGTCCACACCTCCACAGCCACGATCGCCATCATGCCCGAAGTCGATGACGTCGAAATCCATATTGACCCCAAGGATATCGAAATGAAAACCGCTAGGTCCGGCGGCGCAGGCGGTCAGAATGTCAACAAAGTTGAAACCGCTGCCGATCTGATTCACAAACCCACCGGAATCCGCATTTTCTGCACTGAAGAACGATCGCAGCGGCAAAACAAAGAACGCGCCATGCAAATTCTTCGTGCCAAACTTTACGAAATAAAACTGCAAGAGCAAAACGACGCCATCACCTCGGAACGCAGGTCTCAGGTTGGAACCGGATCGCGATCGGAGAAAATCCGCACCTATAACTACAAAGACAGCCGCGTCACCGATCATCGCTTGAATCAAAACTTCACCCTGAGCACCGCACTTGCTGGGGATATCGAAGACATAATCCAAACCTGCATCGCCCGCGATCAACAAGCTCAACTCCAGGCACTCGCCGCTGAAAGTGAAGGTTAGTTCCTTAACAGTGATGACTGAAAATCTAAATTCTTCGACGCTCAGTCATCGATCGATCAATAGCCACCTAGACTTTCCAGGTGTTGACCATAACAATACTTACTAAAGAAATACAGACCACAATCGTCGTCCAGAACCATCCTTCCTGAATTGCACCGGATTCGATCGCAAAATAAATAGCCATTGGCATTGTCTGCGTCTGCCCTGGGATATTTCCTGCCAGCATTAAGGTCGCGCCAAACTCGCCTAAGGCACGAGAAAATGTCAGTACTGTACCCGCTAGAATTCCAGAAATGGCTAGGGGCATAGCAATACACCAAAAAACTTCTATTTCTGATGCCCCATCTAGTCTGGCAGCATCCAAAATCAAAGAGTCAATCTGCTCAAAGGCTCCTAATGCCGCACGATACATCAAAGGGAATGACACGATCACAGAGGCTAAAACGGCTGCGTACCTAGTAAACACTACTCTTAAATGCCATTGGGCAAGGATCTGTCCTAAAACCCCATTTTTGCCCAGCAAAATCAGTAGTACGAAGCCGATAACGGTTGGAGGCAGAATTAAAGGCGCAATCAGAATGCCTTCAATCAGCGATCGCCCTTTCCCACGATAGCAGTACATCTTATACGCAACAGCGGTTCCTAGTCCGAAGGTAATGGTGGTCGCTAGCAGCGATACCTTCAGCGAAATCCAAAGCGGGGATAGATCGGGAATTAACATTTAATCAAGGCTGGACAATCCCAAACCCATATTTTTTAAATACTGCTTTTGCGATGTCACTGTGCAGAAATTTAACATATTGGTTAGAGGCATCGATCGATTGGCTCGACTTCAAAACCGCGATCGGATAGCGAATGGGAGAGTGAAGTCTTTCATCAGCGGTTGCTACAACGGTAACTTTATCTGAACCTTGAGCATCGGTCGTATAAACAATGCCTGCATCCACATCGCCCGTTTCTACAGCCGTCATCACAGATTTGACAGAATTGCCCAATACAAATTTAGATTGCACCTGCTCCAAAATCTTAAGATTCTGCAAAACCTCTGTGGCGTATTGCCCCACTGGAGCGCTACGAGGTTCTCCGATCGAGATTCGTTTAACTTCGGGCTGAACAAGTTGTTGAAAGTCAGTCAAAGACACCGAAGTTTGCTTGGGAACGATCAGAACCAACTGATTGGTCAATAAGTTCTCTGTTGTGCTTGATGCCAGCAACCCTTTTTCTTGAAGTGCTTTCATCTGCTTAGCCGCCGCCGAAATAAAGATATCAACGGGTGCGCCCTGTTCGATTTGTTGTTGCAAGGCGCCGGAAGCAGCGAAGTTGTAGTTGATAGTCTGGTTGGGATTTGCTTGGCTATAGAGTGGCGTGATTTCCTGTAGAGGCTTCTGGAGGCTGGCGGCAGCGGCGATCAAGAGTGTCGAAGGGATCGCGGCGGATTGAGTCGTGTTGGGCGGATTCGCTTGAGGAGCGAATTGAGCGCAGGCAACCAGTACCGTTACCAAAAAGCCCAATAGCCCGACTCGCCAATAGTTCGCACGCATACGGGTAATTTTTTCAATAACTTTCCCCATATTTGAATAGATACCAACTTTCTGTCAAGATGTTACCAACTTAGTGGGTAATTAGTCATGCCGCGCAAAGATCAAGGGTGGGTCATTTCCAATTACCCGAAGCCGAGCGACAGCTTCTTGAGGGCTTCTGTGAACGAATGCAGCGATCAAAAACGGATGTTTTACGTGAGCTGGTGAGAACTTTAGATCGAAAAATGTCTAATCTCAGCTTGCAGTCTTCTCCTCCTCCAAAACAGCCCCGCGACTTGGAAATCCATGGGATGCGAGTGAGTGCCCGAAATATTTTTCCTGCGATCGTTAAATAGGTCCGATTAGGCAGCGTCAATGCGGAGATTCTGCTTGAAATTGCTCCAAACGTTGAGGCGGTATCCGTTATTACTCGTTCTTCCGCCGAGATGCTAAGACTGGAAGAAGGACGGCAAGCCTATGCCATGATCAAATCTAATGACGTAATGGTAGCGGTAGACGATTAGATGGGATTAGCGTAAGCCAATTGCGCTATAGAATGTAAGTACTAGCTCCTATTCAACCTTCTCCATGGCTCGTTTTCTTCACATCGCAGACGTTCATCTCGGATTCGATCACTACGACAACCGTGATCGCACCAAAGACTTCTACCTAGCGCTCAAAGACGTGTTGAAGCGCTATGCTGTCGGAGAAAACGTGGATTTTGTCATCATTGCAGGGGACTTTTTTGAGCATCGCACCATCCAGCCTGCGATTTTAAATCAAGCCAAAGACTGTCTCATGCTGCTCAAGGACGCCGGAATCCCCGCGATCGCCATTGAAGGAAACCACGACAATCGGCCCTACGGAACCGTGACCAACTGGCTGAAATATCTGGCAGACGATGGCTTACTGATCTTGCTCGAACCCGAAGCGCTGGACGGCAAAATTCAGTATGAGCCTTGGAATGAGCACTATCTCTCTGGCGGGTATATTGACCTGCCTTGCGGAGTACGGGTTCTTGGATCCCAGTGGTATGGATCCTCAGCTCCAAAAATGATTCAAACTCTGGCCGATGCGATCGAAGAACTCCCAAAATTTGACGGCCAGACCGTGATGATGTTTCACCATGGCCTAGAAGGTCAAATCGCTCGTTACCAAGGCGCATTGCGATACAACGACCTATTACCTCTAAAGACCGTCGGCGTCGATTATCTTGCACTAGGACATATCCATAAGAGCTACCAAGAAGAAGGCTGGATTTTCAACCCTGGCTCCCTTGAGGCCAATAGCACCCAGGAAACCGAGTTCGATCGAGGTGCATTTCTCGTCACCATTGACGAATCCGGCATCATCGCGGACTTAAAGACCGACTACACCCAGCGATCGATCGTCAAACTCAAAGTCAAAACCACCGGAAATGAGACGCTGAACGAAGTTGAAGCGCGTGTCGTAGAAACCGTTCAGAAAGCTTTAAAGAGCAAAATTCTAGATCCTGAGAAGCAACCGATCGTCGAACTCCGCATTGACGGCACCGTAGGGTTCGATCGGCTAGACCTAGACGTCAAATCTCTACAGCAATCGTTACAAACCCAAACCAACGCTCTCATCTTTCTCCTGCGTTATAACGTCGATACCCTCGCTTTTGAGACGCCGCTAGGCGAAACTGCCAGTCGCGCCCACGTTGAGCAAGAGGTCTTCACGGACCTGTTAGCTGCCCACAGTCACTACAAAGCGCGTGCGCCCCAGCTTGCCCAAGGCTTGATCGAACTCAAGGACCTTCAGCTCCAGGATTATCCCGAAGCCGACCTCTATCACTTCGTACAAACCCTTCTGGAACGCTGAAAATGAGGCCCGGTGAGTTTTGATTACGAAATGTAACAGAACTTGAAGACAGATCTCAGGAACTCGGGCGGTTTTCTTTACAAATAGAGACGAAAAAGCTATATTGATTTCATCAGCTCGAAGGAGCTTAGACCAGTCCGAAAGGGTTGGAGGTCAGCTCTGGAGAGTGTGGTGTCAGTCTGAAAAGATTGGCATTTGTAAATGCTATCCATACTAAAGAACCATGACAACTACCTTACAACGCCGCGAGTCCGCGAACGTTTGGGACCAGTTCTGTGAGTGGGTCA
>ENA-OBIO01000011-OBIO01000011.1-metagenomes-genome-assembly--contig:-NODE-11-length-119337-cov-22.2914_pt1 | contig 119337 bp, 124 predicted proteins | sample MGYA00153383_OBIO01 | MGnify analysis MGYA00153383 | reverse complement strand
TTTGAATGGGATTCCAATAAGGCTCGATAGAACTGGTGGAAACACCAAATTACCTTCGAGGAAGCCATTACCATTTTTGCAGATCCTAATTCACAGTTTGCTCCTGATCCTGAACATTCCGATCAATAAGAACGTGAATGGGCGATCGGAGAAACGGAACAAGGGATGATCCTTGTGTTTGTTTTTACAATGCGTGAGGACGAAATCAGAGTAATCAGCGCTAGACCCGCTACCCCAAAAGAGATTAGACGTTATGAGTCAGGAACCTGAATTTCCATTCGATCGTGCTAGACGAGTTACGCCTGAAGAGCATCAACGGTTTAAGGCGGCGATCGAACAACAGTTGGGTGTGAAGCTGCGCGATCGTCCAAGTGTTTCTCAGTCCGGTGAACATTATGAGTCTGTTGTTCTACAGTTGCATCCTAAGAGTTTAAGCTGGGCAAAAGTAGAAGCTGAGAAACACGGGGTTGCGTACCAAGCTGTGATTAATGCGGTGCTTTTGTAGCAGGTTAGTTAAGACTCGATCGATTGTACAGTGACGGTGCAGACGATCGCAGTGATGGCGATCGTGGACAATGAAGGCAACCTCATGGTATGACTCAATGTGTCAGAAAATAGTGCTGAGAGATCGCGATAGCCATTGACAATCCGAAGAATCTCAACATCCTCACCGATTGGGATATAGAAGACGACATGCCGATCGATCGGTTCTCATAATTTCCATTCTCAACCTGATTCTGGACCAAAATCTCCGACTCGGGCGGCAACGCGATCACCATAAAAATAAACTCCAGACTTTATAACTATAGGTATCTCTACTTTAGCGTATGCCAAAACTAATCGATCGCCCCTCACCCCGCAGAACCCAATAGTATTAACAACGGTAGGACGATCATTAAAGATCCCTAAGATCATCCCGCGTTAATCGTTAGACAAATCTCAGAGGTGCATCTTTCGATCGAAAAAGATCCCTTATTTTAGTGGGTCATTGTGCTCTACGATGAAATCGATCGCGATTGAAACTTGTCAAAAATTACGCCTCACGATGATTAGGCGAGGAATGAATGAGAAAAATAGACTTTAATCCATCCTACATAGGACAACGCCCCGACATCGAAATATTGGTGAATCCCAATGCAAAACGGGTTCTTGATGTTGGCTGTAGCACGGGAACACTTGGCGCAGCAATTAAAGCAAGAACAGGTGCGCAAGTCTTTGGAATTGAGCTGTCAGAAGAGATGGCCGCCGAATCGCTGCATCATATCGATCGCGTCTTTGTTGGAGATGCAGCAGGAATCATTCTTCAAGGAACACTAGAAGGCTATCACTTTGACACGATCGTTTTTGCGGATGTCTTGGAGCACTTAGTCGATCCTTGGGCCGTCCTGAGCGCTGCGACGAATTATCTTGAACCAGACGGAAGCATCATCGCCTCCATCCCAAATATTAGACATATCGATACCCTTTATCATCTTGTATTCAAAGGGCATTGGCCTTACCGAGAACGCGGAATTCATGACAAAACACACCTTCGATTTTTTACCCGCCATACGATTGTCCAGCTCTTTGAGAATGCAGGACTCACCATCGATACGATCGAAACCAACTACAGAATCATCGAAAAACCGTCCAACATCAATCGTTTTGCTAAGTTTTTTGCCATCCCGATCGTCAGAGATTTCCTCGCATTTCAATACCTAATCCGAGCACACCGAACCCCTTCCTCGCCCTAACGAAATAAACCACCACAGCATCTGCAACGGGAGGACGATCGAATTAATCAATCGCAATATCAGACAATAGTGCTGAAAGGCAAAACTCACTGAATCATCGACTGAAGTGCAACTTGAAGATCTTGCGTCAGCGTTGCAACCGATCGTTTGGCAGATTTACGATCGACGCTGTACTCATCCCACCGACCCGAAATTGCGATCGGCTCCCCAATGGTTACAAACCCACACTTCTTGCCCAGCTTTGGACGGTTTAGCCCCGGACGATCTTGCTTGATCTTTTGGACCATTTCCCAGGTCAATAACAATGTTTCCGCAAACCGTTCTATTGTCATTTTTTCCTGTACATATTTCCCCGTCACCGCCACAAATCCCTCCACAAGCCGCATATGCCACAGCCGCAAACTTGCCTCTTCTGCCACCCGGTCGGCCAGTCCGCGCTCCAAAAGTGATAATGACTCCAGATTGAGATCTTCGCGGTAAATCAACTCCCAGGCTAACTGTTCCAACCGACGACAGCGATCGATTACATTGCCCCGTCCCGATGCGCCAAAGTATTGTTCAGCAACCGTTAATGCATTGTTCATTAGATGATGTAAACGTTGCCCAAATTGATGGTTACTGTCTCCAGATAACGTTGCAGCATCAATCCTCTCGCATCGATAAAAACGGTGATAGTGCGTTTCCATACTGGACAACAAATATTCGCCTAAGCCATACATCCGATAATACGCTATTTCATCTAACGTATCGCCGATACCGTGTTGTGATACTACCCCACAATTGTGTTCTAACTCACTTAGTAATTCCTGAATCGCCGCCCAGGAAGACGACGTGTACTTGTATTGAATCCCGATCGGCACAATCAAAACTTCTTCATTCCGACCCGCCTTACGCAAATCCTCCATGCACCAAAACGCCATCTGCGCGAGGCCCGGTTCGAGTGGACTCATGACTTCGCTATGGCCATTGGTCCCACCCTCGGGGGCGGCCAATAGTGGAAACTGCCCATCTAGCAACAGCTTCCGCGCTGATTTTAGGCCCGTACGATCGACCTTCCCACGCATAATTGGGGTACCGCCGAGTTTGGAATACAACCAGCCCATGGACTTCCCGGCCCATAACGGAATGCCCCGATCGTACATAAAATGCGCATGATTCAACGATCGCAGTTTGATGTTCATGGCTTTAGCTGTCCTTGGGAGGAGCCGTCCCAGGGTGTATCCCATACAAATAGGATCATCCACACTCGGATGCCGAAACGCCAAAATCACCCGCACCTGCCGCTGCTCAAACTGCTGATAGACACGCACCAGTTCCTCTAGATTGTGAGCCTGCACCTCCGTCAAAGACGTCTTCGATCGCATCCATAGCGGCAGAAGCCACTGCGTTAGGCGCACAATCTTTAGGTCTAGCGCGGGCGGAATGAACGCAAGCGGTGGCTGGGCAGGGGTGATGAACAGAGACACCAGAAAACTCCTAAGATTATGTGTAACGGGGATAACGCCCGCTACAGCCTAAAAATAAGAGCCTGTGCGGACTGAACTTAGAATGCCCGATCGAAGCCGTCTTTTACTAACCTGTTTTACCAATCTGTTTCGCCAATCCGAAAACCAGCGGTACTATTAATCTGTGATCCGCGCAAATCGAGTCCATTCGATGGGCGTTGCACAACCATCCACCTATCCCGTCTGCACCATGTTAATCGACCTCATCCAGTTCATTCCTATGGACTTGCCTCACTTCGATCTGATCCAAACCCTGCATTTCCAAGCGCTACATCTCTCTGCTCTAGACTTGCCCACCGCCCATGACCACCCGGTTCTCGCGCAGGTTCTTGCACAGTTTAAGGAAACCAATATCCAAGACGATGTGTCCAAAGTGTGGGGGAAATTTGTCCGGACGGGTCAGGTGTGGGCTTTTTTGATCGGCATGATTATCGGCTATCTGGCGAAATCGTTTACCAGTTATGGCTAACGCTTGCTGCACGTCACCTTTATCAGAGATAATCCTTTGCTGTCGTACCTAAGGACATCCTCACCCGTGCAGCAAAGTTCTCCCCCAACCTCGTCGTCCCGAGCCTCGTCCCAAACCTGGAGCCAACGCTTTGAAGGATCGCTCCATCCCGCTATTGTGCTGTTCAATGCCAGTATTGGTTTCGACATTGCGCTGATTGAATACGATTTGACTGGGTCGCAGGCGCACGCGAAGATGCTGGCCAAGCAACAGATTATCACGCTAGATGAAGCAAATCGTCTGGTCGCAGGACTAGAGCAAATCCGCCAAGAATACCGCAACCACCAATTTCATCCCACCGTAGAGGATGAAGACGTCCATTTTGCGGTTGAGAAGCGTTTGATTGCGATCGTGGGAGACGTGGGTAAGAAGCTCCACACCGCTCGATCGCGCAATGACCAAGTGGGCACGGACACCCGTTTGTATTTAAGAGACAAAATCAGTCAGATCCAAGCTCAACTGCGGTCGTTCCAGTCGGCCTTAGTCCAGCACGCTGAAGCGCATATCGAAACACTGATTCCCGGCTATACCCATCTTCAGCGCGCGCAGCCGATTAGTTTGGCGCATCATCTGTTGGCCTATGTGGAAATGACGGAGCGCGACATTGAACGGTTGATGGATGTGAGCAAGCGGGTAAATATTTGTCCGTTGGGAGCTGGTGCGCTGGCGGGGACGACGTTCCATATCGATCGGCACTATACGGCGGAACTGTTGGGTTTTGAGTCGGTGTATGGCAATAGTCTGGATGCGGTGAGCGATCGGGACTTTGCGGTGGAGTTTTTGGCGGCGGCAAGTTTGATTATGGCGCACCTAAGCCGATTGTCAGAGGAAGTAATTTTCTGGGCGTCACAGGAGTTTGGATTTGTGGCGTTGACCGATGCCTGTGCGACGGGATCGAGCATTATGCCGCAGAAGAAGAACCCTGATGTACCGGAACTGGTGCGCGGCAAGACGGGGCGCGTGTTTGGTCATTTGCAGGCGATGTTGACGATCATCAAGGGCTTGCCGCTGGCCTACAACAAGGATTTCCAAGAAGATAAGGAGTGTTTGTTTGATGCGGTGCAGACGGTACGATCGTGTTTGGAGGCGATGACGATTTTGTTTGAGGAGGGGATTGTCTTTAAGCCACAGCGGTTGGCAGATGCAGTCGCCGAAGATTTTTCCAATGCGACGGATGTGGCGGATTATCTAGCAGGCAAGGGCGTTCCGTTTCGAGAAGCCTATGGGTTGGTGGGGACGGTGGTCCGAACGTCTCTGGCAGCGAATAAGTTGCTAAAGGATCTGACCCTAGATGAGTGGCAGGCATTGCATCCGGCGTTTGAATCCGATATTTACGCCGCGATCGCCCCTCGTCAGGTGGTGGCCGCGAGAAATAGTTTTGGGGGGACGGGGTTTGAGCAGGTGCGCCGTGGGTTAGCGGTGGCGAAGGCTCGATTGGGGTGATGGGATAAGAGGGAGCATTAGATTGAGTGGGGCTTCGGGGCGATCAGGCGATCGGGTTCAGAGGCGAGGGCGAAGGTTTTCGATGGATTCGATCGGTAGTCCCAACGCCCTAGCAATCACTTCAGGAGTCATCCCTTCCCGGAGTAAACCGATCGCCGCTTCCAACTTCCCTTCCAACTTCCCTTCCAACTTCCATTCTTCTTGTTTTTTCAGATAAGCCGCAGATAGATTCATAATCAGTTCTTCCTCTTCAGGGGTAAGCGAGCGATTTGCTTCCAATTTGGCACGATAGTTCGCCAGGATTTCTTCAATACTATTATAGAGCGCAGATTGATGGGGTTTCGTCACCAGTTCCTGGATCGCCCGTTCTTGATTTCCATCTCGCCCAAGCAATCGAATCCAAAGGGTCTCCTCCGTAACAGGCAATTGATGCACGACGATCAAGCCTGTACGATCGAGCTTTGGCCATCGATAAACTCCCGGAATGCGAGACCTACGAAGCCCAAAACCCTGACGAATCTCCTCCGAAGTCGTTGGCATAATGAACCACAAATCCGGTAACATTTCTTCTGTCAAGGTCTCATCCTTGCGTTTCGCCGAGCGTGCCATATCCCGTTCAATATCCGTCAACTTTCCCCGACAGGCTCGAATTTCTATTGCCGTCGCTGGATTGCGAAACACTTCAATCAATGAATCCCGCCGTAAAAGCTGACCCATTAATCCTAATTTTTTTCGCTGGGTTGCGATCGTCATCGTGGAATTGCGTTCAAACCAGAGATCGCCTTCTCGACGTTCAGATTTGATCACTTTATTTGGAACAGCGATGCCAATATTACTCAGCAATTCTGTTAAATAATCCTTTGCAAAATCGTCATGCAGAAATTCTGACATTATTTCTACCGCAGCCCTTTTCGCATCATCACCAGATTATCGCGATGTACCACGGTTTCGTCGCCGTCATAGCCGAGAAGCTGTGTGACTTCAACCGATCGATGACCCCGAATCTTTTGCAATTCTTTGCTAGTGTAGTTGACCAATCCCCGCGCGATTTCCTGCCCGTGCAGGTTACAAATGCGCACCGTGTCCTCCCGCTGAAACTCGCCATCAATCCCGATAATCCCCGCTGGCAAGAGCGATTTCCCCGCTAAGGCGATCGCATTCATTGCGCCGTCGTCGAGGTAAAGTTTCCCCGATGGAACCATGCCGTGAGCAATCCACCGTTGCCGCGCTGTAATGGGGTTATCTTGCGGCTCAAAGCGAGTGCCAATAGATTCTCCAGCTAGGATTTTAAATAGATTTCGCGGGGTATTACTGTTCATAATAATGGTGCGAACCCCGGCCCCGGACGCAATCCGCGCCGCCGAAATCTTGGTCTCCATGCCGCCTGTGCCCCACTGACTCCCGGCATGACTTGTATCCACCTCCAATGCATCAATGTCATGCACCACTTCGATCGGTTTTGCGTCCGGATTCGTTCGGGGATTGGCGGTATAAAGCCTGTCAACATCCGTGAGTAAAAACAACCAATCTGCATCGACCAAACCCGCGACCAAAGCCGAAAGCGTGTCGTTATCGCCAAATTTTAATTCGTCTACGGCAACGGTGTCGTTTTCATTGACTACAGGAATTACGTTTAGGTTTAACAATTCGTGAAACGTACGATAGGCATTTACATACCGATTGCGTTCCACCAAATCCCCGCGCGTGAGTAAAACCTGTGCGATCGGCTGTTGCATGGCCGTAAAAAAATCATCATAAATCCGCATCAACCGCCCCTGCCCTACTGCCGCCACGGCCTGCTTTACGGCCATCACCTTCGGACGTTCGCTCAATCCCAACCTCGCACAGCCGACGCCCACCGCCCCCGACGACACCAAGACCACGCGATGTCTCGCTTGCCGCAGTTCGCTGAGGACTTCGACTAAGGTGGCGATCGTGGAAAGGGCCAAATTTCCGGTTTCGGAGGAGGTCAGACTGGAGGTTCCAATTTTGATAACGAGCGTTTGGGGGGCGATCGGGTTCATTGCAGTGAGGGAACGTGACGGTCTCCATAGTTTACCGTGAGCGAGAGACATTTTAGAGCGATCAACCAGGGTGCTAGGATTTATAGTGAGTAGAGATCTATCACTCAAGGAAGACTTGAAATTGGCACGAATTGCGATCGCAACGTCTGAATTTATCCCGTGGCTGGCAGCGGCGCAGCAGTTAGCGATCGAGCACTCAGTTGAACCCGCAGAACTCGATTGGTTATTGCTAGAAGTAACGGACCTCGATCGTCTTTCGTTAAAGTTTGGCAGCTACGAACGCAAGTCTCACCTTCACTGTGAATGGTCTTTAACAACGCTACAAAGTAAATGGCACCAACGGATTTTCGATCGCGTTCCGGTCCAATATTTAGTGGGCCGCACCCCTTGGCGACAGTTTGAACTTCAGGTATCGCCAGCCGTGCTCATTCCTCGCCCCGAAACGGAGTGCCTGATCGATTACGTTGAACAATTTCTCAAAACTTCCCCCGAACTCGCCCAAGGTCATTGGGTGGATCTCGGGACGGGCAGCGGTGCCATTGCGATCGCACTAGCGGATCTCATGCCTCACGCTAGCATTCATGCTGTCGATACTAGCGCTGATGCTTTAGCTATTGCCCAATCCAATGCAGAACGGTTAGGATTCGGCGATCGGATTCAGTTCTATCAAGGTCGTTGGTTTGAGCCATTGGACTCGGTGAAGGGATCGATCGCCGGGATGATTTCAAACCCGCCCTACATTCCTAGCCAAGAAGTCTTAAACTTGCAGCCCGAAGTGACGATTCATGAACCGCATCTTGCCCTTGATGGCGGCGAGGATGGACTCGCATGTTTGCAGCATTTGATCCAGGTTGCGCCGACGTATTTGAAGCCATCGGGACTGTGGATGGTGGAGATGATGCAGGGCCAAATGGATGCGATCGTAATGCGATTGGATCACGCAGGATACACCAACATTCAGCGATTGCGGGACTTGGAAGGCGTCGATCGATTTGCAATGGCTGTGGTTCCTTAAAGATCAAGGACTTGAGTGTTGTGATGTCGTGAGAGAACTGGAATCTCTAGACAAATTTGAGCCATATGCTTTACTCGATATAAAGATTTTACTATCCTAAACCTTGTAAGACGATCGCTTGGGGTTTGTGTAAAAGCGTTGCAGTTGGCGCGGTAGGATAAGTAGCTGTTAAGTCTAGCCCAAGGTCAAGGTATTTCATGAGCACACCTGCATTTTGCGACGGTATTCAGTATTTTGGTGAAGCACCCCAAGGCTTTGAACAGTATGGCAAGCAGAGCGCGATCGCACCCGGTACAAAGGCAGTGAACGCGACGGACCCGGCGGCGGCCTATCAGGTGATGCTCTACAGCGATGCCTTGCGCTACCTAATGCTACAAATGACGGCCAGTAAGGCGTCCGGACATCCAGGCGGGTTCGCAAGTCAAGCAGAAGCCTACGCGTCGCTGGTGCTCTTGGGACACAAAAACTTTGTCACAGAAGTTGGGCACCATGCACCGGGATTCTACAGCGCAATGTTCTTGGATCAGTCTCTCGAAGACATGGGAATTAAAACCGTGCAGAATTTGCGCGATCGGTTCCGCGAACGTCATGGACTGTTGGGGCACTTGTCGGGACAGATTCCGGGACTCTTAGCTCCGGCAGGTCCATTGGGTCAAGGTCAGCATTTTGCGATGTCGGGTGCACTACTGAATCCGGGGGTGTTGTTCCCTTGTACAATAGGCGATGGCGGTTTGGGTGAGCCGTACATTATGAGTTCGATCGGGCATTTCAATACGGCTTATCCGACCGTGACGAACTTTCTTCCGGTACTAGTGTGGAATGGTTTTTCACAGGAACACCACAGTATGGTGTCGTTAAAATCCAATGATGAAATGATTGCTTATTGGACGGGGAATGGATTCAAAGAAGTCGTATTAATCAATGCTAAAGACTACGACGATCAAAATCAATCGGGTGAATATGTAGACAGCACGATGTTCTCTTTTGAGAAGCGGTTAGCGTTTAACCAAGCTGTATTGGCGGCGGCAGATAAGACGGCGAAATCTGCACTAGGTGGGACGTTGACGGTATTGATTATTAAGCAACTTAAGGGTGCTGGAGTTCATGCGCGGGGTGCGAAGTCCCATAACCTGTACGCGCATCATACGTTGGACAATGCAGACATTATTGGAGGAATGAAGTCTTGTGCATTGTCTCCAGAAGCTTGGGCATTAGTTCGCGATAATTGTGTTCGTGCAGGAGGCGGTTCGTCGAGTAAAGTTGCTGTCACCGAATCGACTCGTGCATTAACAGATTTGGGCACACTGCCGTTGCAAGAGTTTGAAGTGGGCGGGGAGGCGAAGGTTTCCACGACGGCGATGGGTGTCATTGTCGGTTACGTTGGCAAAACCGATCGCGATTTCGTTGTGACTAACGCTGATGGTAATGAAGCCTCTGGCATTGCCAATATTAATCAAGTCTTGAAAATTAATCACCCCACTGAAGATCCGCTGTACAATCAAGCGCCGGGTGGGCAGGTGTACGAGCCATTAAGTGAGGATGCCTGTGCGGGTTTGGCGGCGGGGATGGCGCTGTTTGGGGCACGATCGCTCTGGTGTTCCTATGAGTCCTTTGCAATCAATGGCGTGCCTATCTGGCAAACGGTGACGCAGGCAATGGCAGAACTCCGACGTCCGACGCCTTCGACGATTTGTTTATTCACTGCAGGGGCACTCGAACAAGGTCGCAACGGCTGGACCCATCAACGGCCTGAAATTGAAGCATATTTTGCATCAATGCTGCGAACAGGAAATGTGTTTGCACTCTTCCCCATTGATGCCAATAGCACTCAAGCCTGTTATGAATGGGCGATCGGAACCTCCAACAAGGGTATCACCATTACGGTGAGTAAATCGCCATTGCCAGTGCGATCGACGTTTGCACAAACTCGGGATGCTATTGCGAATGGTGGCGTGATCTTGCATGAAAGCAAAGGCACAAAAAAAGTGGTACTTGCAACGATCGGCGATATGGTTCTCGGTCCGGTGATGGATGCGACGAAACAGTTAGAGGCACAAGGGTTTGGCGTTCGGGTCGTGGCTGTTGTCAATCCTCGTCGGTTGTATCGATCGTCCGATGTGCTGTGGGATACTTGCTCGGAGCCGGATGATGGGTTCTTATCGGATGCGGCGTTTGAATTGATGTTTGGCGGAGATGCGGTGATTGGCGTTACAGGCGGTCCGGCGAATATGTTGGAACCTGTGCTCCTGCGTAGTCGTGCAAACCGTGATGTCTTTGCGTGGAAGCGTGGGGAGACGACGGCTTCGGCGGGTGAACTCATGACGTTTAATGGGATTACGAGTAAGGCGATCGTTAAGCGAGCGATCGAGCTTGCGTGATGAATTTAGAAGGGTGAATTGAGAAGTGAGAAAGGGGATGGAGGCGATCGTTTAACTGGGCGATCGTTTTTGGCCCCTTTTTCATGGGGTTTCGCTAGAATTGAATCTTGCATTCCATCGTAATGAAGAACAGATAATGAAGGAATAACCCAATGCCGTAAACCTCTAGTCGAAACGCGAGTGACCTATACGATCGCTCTTCAACGGTCAGATTTTCATGATTGAAAACGTTTCTGTTCGGGTTAATGAAGAAACGGGGGAACAGCTTTTCGACATTTTTCAGCAGCATGGCAGTCACTCACTTCAATCCATCCAATTACCTGAGGGGGTGATAACGTAGGCTACAACGCAGACATAGCAAGCTCCATGGCCCTGAGACCCTTACGATAATAAGGCCGTTTATTAGGACTTAGTTATATTAGTGAGGCGATGCAGCTCTGAAAATCACCATAAAAATTGACCCAAGAATGACTACAAAGGCCAATATAAAAGTTGCTATGCCGACGTTCCGATGGTCTACGATCGACTGGAGGTCATCGCCTTTCTTCTTTAACTCGTCCAATATACGTTTGAATGCCCATATTTTTAAGTGTTTTACCCTCGATCGTAGTTATCGAATAGGCCAAAGTCATGAGAACTAAGAGTCCGATCAGTCGGTCGTCCGTGACCCGAGTTTCTTCAAGATTATAGCCACCGGACTTAAGATCTCGGAACATTTCTTCAATATCAAATCGTTTTCGATAGGCGTTAATTGCTGTATCTAACGAGCCTAGATTTGTCAAAATAAACCAGCCTTCATTCGCGACCCATCCGCGATAGTTTCTTTGCCATTTACCCGCAACATTAAATGGGCCAAATCCCTTTTTCTTTGTAATACATACACCTTCAAGAAATAGGCTTGTTCCTGATTTAAGACCTAATTGACTAAGTTCTACAAATACTAGATCTTGTTGAACATAATTTACCAAAACCCGCACCTTGCTTAGGCTAAAGGGTACATTGTTACCCCGTTAGGCAACATTGACAGTCTCCCGAACAATTTCAACGTGCTCCGATCGGCGTGGAATACGGGGTGCACGCCCGGTTAGTCCTTGCATTAAGCAGAGTACTAGAGACTTTACAGGCTGCACGTCCTCTAAGATCCATAGAGAAATTCGCCGCAATAAAACGATCGGTAAAATTTGGTTAGAAAACAGCCGAGTCAGGGTGTCCGTGAGACCAAGGACAAGGAGATTTTCCCAGATACGCCAGCGTTCATAGCGACGAAGAACCGGGAGCGTTGCAAAGTCTTCGTGCTGGGCTTGGGCGATCGTCTCACAGAGAGCCGCTGCATCCCGAATCCCAAGATTAATCCCCTGGCCCCCCACCGGATGGCAACAATGCGCCGCATCGCCAATCAACGCAAGGCGCGGCTGAACGTAGCGGAAGCTGTGCAAAAGCTTGACCGGGAAAACGGACGGTTCGCCAACGAGGGTCAGGTGCCCAAGGTGATCGCCGAACCGTTGGCGCAATTCGGTCATGAAGGCGGCAGGGTCGAGCTGAATGACTCGATTGGCCTCGCTTTTTGGAGCCGTCCAAACAATGCGGCAGAGTCCGTTGGGGAGGGGCAAAATGGCGAAGGGTCCATCAGGCTGGAAGCGCTCGTGGGCCACCTGCTGGTGAGGAATTTCGGGTTTGACAAACGCGACGATGCAAGACTGCCAGTACTGCCAGCCGATCGTGCGAATCTTAGCGGCGGTGCGGAGAGGAGAGTTTGAGCCATCGGCCCCGACGATCAAACGAGCATGTAACGTTTGGGGCTGTCCTTGGACATCTAATGTGACGATCGCCCGATCGGCGGTCCAGCAAGTCTCTGTCACAGTTGCAGGGCAGATCCAGTCGAGATTCGGCAGGTTGCGCAATCGGACCTGGAGCGCATCTAACAGCACCCGATGTTCGGCCACGTAGCCGATCGTGTCGGTGGTGAAGGTTTTGCTCTGGAGGTCTCGGGGGCTGAAGTGGACGACCTTACCATAGTCTCCGTCGGAGAGGTTTACGGCGCGGTAGGCTTCGATGAGAGGGCGGATGGTGTCCCAGAGTCCGAGGTCTTGAAAGACTTGGGCAGAGAGAAGATTGATGGAGTAGGCTTGTCCGCGCGTGGAGGCGAAGGATTGAGCTTGGGTTTCGATGAGGGCGACTTGGAGTCCGGATTGGGCCAGTCCACAGGCGGCGATGCTCCCGACAATGCCACCGCCGACGATAATGATGTCGTAGGTTTTTGCAGGGTTTTTTGAGGGATTGGGTGTGGGAGTCTCGGAGTGCATCATGGGGCGGGAGATCTAAAAGACGATCGGTGTTAAATAAAACCGTAACAAGAATAGAAGCACTTTGTGTCAAAAACTCGTTACATCTACTATTTTGGGTCCGATCGAGGTTTGATGCAAGTGATGCAGAATGTTTTAACCTTGCCATTACCCGATCGGGTAAACCGACTTTCGGATGTCAAGGAAAGCAATACCCTCTATGGTTAGAGAACACATAGCATAATTAACCTTAGGGTTTCACAGATGGAATATTCCTCCGAACCTTGGTAATTTTCCCTTTTTGGCTACCGCTTCCTGAATTTCTAGAGCCAAAAATCCCAGCACCAAGTAATAGGGGAGTCCGATCGCTTGGACTAACATTATCTACAATATTGTCTATGGAATAAGAATCTAATAAAGTACATAAATTCGCCCTAGCGATTGAAATTGCCGGGTGTAATTGAATCCTTAGTCCTTATGAGATGGATTCAATTTCATGCTCTGTCAAATGGGTCTTCAGCTTAGGTGAAAACTTCACGACATAAGGATAGTTTGCGCTGACGGGGCGACCTTGCCAGGAGGTGGCGATCGCGATAATTTCGCCTTCTTGGCCCTTCAAGTCGAAGGCAATATTCCGTTGCTCGGGATGGTGATAAATCATCACTGATGTACTGACCCGAATGCGAGTTCCCACTTCCATAGCTGATGCGTTGTTTCTTGCTAAAACGATCGTCGAACTTTGTATTAATGGCATTGTCCCACACTAGGGGACATTGTTTGAGACATTTATGAGTCTCATTCTTTTTAAGGCAACTCGTGGCGGAGTTGGGTAGTGATCCGATCGCGCAACTGCCCAAATCCACTCGGATCGACAACGGCCCAACCCGCTGCTCCGCCTAGGCCACCCACTAGGAATAGTAGGAGCATCCAGAGCCAGAGCGCCTTTCCTTTCTTCTTGGGCGTGACCTCGGGAATCGGATCGTCGATGGGGACGATCGGGGATTCGATCACTTCCGGAGGCTGGGCAATTTGAAGCACTTTGCGGGTGGGGTCGCTGACTTGGCACCGGGTGAGGACGAGGGAAATATTATCGCTGCCATTTTTTTCGTTGGCCAGATCGACCCACCCTTGTGCTGCCACGTCCAGGGTTACGCCTTGACGCATCACCTGTTCTGCAAACTCAGTCCAACTCGATTCCACCAAATCGTGATCGCTCAAGCCATCGGAACACAGCAGCAAAAGCCCCTCGTCTTCAATCAAAAACCGCGTTACGGTCGGACGTAAGAGTTCCCCGTCCCGTGTGCCCAGGGCTTGGGTCAGTGCCCCAGCATCCGGTCTTTGCAGGGCCTCTCGGTAGATCGATCGCCCGGTGCGCACTTCCCGCACACTCACGTCATCATCTACGCTAAGTTGATGCAGTCCGCGTGGCGTAATCCAATAGGCACGGCTGTCTCCGACGTTGACCAAATAGACTTCATTGCTGTTGCTCAGCACCGTTCCATTGTTACAGCGCACCCGTTGCGGCAGTTGCAAGGCCATAACAAGAGTGGTGCCCATGCGACGCCGATCGCTGCGGTTTTGGGTATCGTTTTGGGTCGAGATTAGGTTATTCACAACGCGGACAATGGCGGAAAGCTGTTCGCCAATTATCTCAGGGGAGACAATAGCGGGTTGTTCGGCAAGTTCTGCTAGAAATGCCTTGATTTGGGGTTTCAAAGACTGCACGGCCATATGACTTGCGACTTCCCCGCCCTCATGACCGCCAATGCCATCGCAGACAATGGATAGACGCGGCAAGAGGTCATCCTGCATAGGGGGAAACCCTAAGGGGAAGCAGGTATCTTCATTGTGTTCGCGGGATTTGCCGACGTCGGTTGCGCCGAAGACTTGAAGACCAACGGAAAGCTGACCAGATTGTTCGAGCAGAAGCTGGTTGAGATCGGTGCGAATTTTATCTAGGCTGACTTTGGGGTCATGCATCTGGACGCAGAGTTCCTGGATGGGTTGGGCGATGCTCGATCGCGCTTCAGGAAGCAATTCAGACCAAACGGAGGCAAGATTGCTGAGAGTGGGTTCGGTTTCGTCCGATCGGAGTTCTCGAAGACGGATACGCCAGTCATGGACATGAACGACATTGGGATCGAGAAGACTGCTAGCGACTTGCCACTCAAGCAGCGGTTCCCATAGTTCTAGCATCTGCCACAGCCAGTAGACCTGTCGCACCGCATTAGTCTGACCAAAAGCTTGCAATAGCGTCAGGTACGGGGTGCCCTTGGCATCGAAGGGTCCATTTTCAAGCAGCAAGGTTTCGCCGTCGTCACAGAAGCCATAAACCTCAGGCAGATGGAGACGATGGGAATACAGACGGAGGTAGGGCAGGCTAGCGGGGGGAAGCTCGGCGGGCCTGTGAGGCATCAATCCAGGCTGGAGGTCAAGCCAAATCTGGGGAGCAACGACGCGGTACCGACTTTTTCCGACAATGCTACCCACCGGGGAATGAGTGTCACCCTTCTCAATGGCCCACAGATAGCGATAGGTGATGCTTGTGTTGCAGTTGGCGCAATGGGTATCTTCAAGGCGATTTCCGGGGCGATCGCATCGAGGATTGGTGCAGTAAATTTTTAATTCAAATCGGCTCATAATGAGAACAAGGGTTGTTAAATCGGTGATTTAGAGACGATCAAAATTCTGAAATCAGCATATTCATGCGAACTTAGCTACAAATTTAGCGGCAAACTCAGTCTCAGGATTTCCGAAATGCGATCGATCGCCTGTGAAGCCTGACTATAGACTGTCTGACGGTCCATTAATTGCAAACCGACTGCAAATCGATAGGTATAAGTCCCCAAAACTATAGCGAATGATTTCCCACCTGGCAAAATTTTATGTGATTTGACTCGTGATTTGACTCGATCGTTCCGTCCCATTATCCCTAGTGATTCAGGTCTGATTATCTTATGTCTGGCACAACCTTAGTTTGGATCTTTGTGGGCCTGAGCCTCTGCACCCTGGAGGCTGTGGTTCCCACCTCCTTCATTGCACTCGTGATGGGACTGAGCGCCTTAGCTGTTGCCCCAACGACGCCTAGCCTGCCCGGTGGGATGCAAGTCGCACTGTGGACGGTTCTGTCGCTCCTACTCTTCGCCCTTTCCCGAACATTCGTAAAAGCGATTTCCCCGTCACGATCGTTCGATGCAGTTCTCGGGGAGACACTCACGGAAATCGTCCCTGGTGAGACCGGACGCGTCTTCTACGAAGGTCAGTCTTGGCTGGCCCAATGCGACGATCCGACCGTTGCGATCGCTGCTCAACAACCCGTTCGGATTCTCAATAGACAGGGCACAATGTTAATCATTACTGAATTGATATCACCCGGTTAATCGAAATCTGCCTTTTCAATTCTCAATTCTTCATTCTTAATTTTACCATGTGGGAATTCCTCATTGCTTCAGCCCTCGGTATCGGTGCGCTCAGCACGGTCAAAATCATTCAGCAAGGCGAAGAAGCCTTGGTTGAGCGCCTCGGACAGTTCGATCGCAAGCTTGAACCGGGTCTGAATATCCTGGTGCCGGGACTCGATCGGGTGGCGTACCGCGATACGATTCGTGAAAAAGTGTTCGACATTCCCCCCCAAAATTGCATCACCAAAGACAACGTGTCGCTGGCGGCGGATGCGGTCATTTATTGGCGAATTGTAGACATGGACAAAACCTATTACAAGGTCCAAAATCTTCAGATGGCCATGGTCAATCTCGCCCTAGCCCAGCTTCGAGCCGAAATCGGTAAGCTGGATCTCGACGAGACCTTCACTGCCCGAGAACGGGTTAACGAAGCGATTTTGCGCGAACTGGATCATGCGACCGTGCCTTGGGGCGTCAAAGTAACCCGCGTGGAACTCAAGGAAATCATCCCAGCAAAAGCGGTGATGGAGTCCATGGAACTACAAATGTCCGCCGAACGGAAAAAACGAGCGGCCATTCTGACCTCTGAAGGCGAACGCGAATCGGCTGTAAACACGGCCAGAGGTCGCGCTGAAGCCCAAGTCTTGGATGCTGAAGCGCGGAAGCGATCGACCGTCCTCGCCGCCGAAGCTGAACAACAACGCATCATTCTCGAAGCCCAAGCCAAACGCCAACAGCAGGTTTTGAAAGCCCAAGCAACGGCAGAATCCTTAGGCATTGTCACCCAGGCACTGAACGCGGATCCGCAGGCTCACCATTCGGCGCAATTGTTGATAGCGTTAGGCTATCTAGATATGGGTGAGATGATCGGCAAAAGCGATAGTAGCAAAGTGCTCTTTATGGATCCGGCTAGCATTCCCGGTTCCATTGCTAGCATGATGTCTATTGCGAACGGCGAACCCCAAACGCTTCCGACAGCCAAGCCAGTGTCTCGATCGTAATGGTTCTCTCAATATTCTTTAGAATGCGAGCTTTGCCTAATGTCATTTACGCCTAGTCCCAATGCTCCACGCGAGATTAAGCCTTTTACATTGCTCCAGGAAGCTGTTTCGGAAGTGGGTCCAATTTACCTGCCACTGATCATTTTGATCAGTCCCACGATCGTCCTTCCCATCGTGCAGGTTCTTGCACCGGATTTGAAGGTTGCAGTGAGTCTTATGAATGCTTTTATTTTGACGCCCATTTTTTCGAGCGCGGGCATTTACTTTGTCTATCGCTATATTCAAAGTGAGACGGTGGATATCCAGGGGGCCTTTACTCAAGCTTTGGGTAATCTTGGCAATCTAGCCGTCGGATTTCTGTTAACGGTTCTTTCGGTTATGGCGGGTTTTCTTGGGCTTATTATTCCTGGGATTTACCTGGCGATTCAATTGTCTTTTGTTCTATATGCCATCACTATTGAGGGTGATTCCGGCATCAATGGGATGAAGAGCAGTTGGGCTTTGGTCAAAGGGCGCTGGTGGCCTGTGTTCGGATCTGTAATCCTTCCTCAGCTTTTTGTTTTCATTCCGATCGTAGCGGTTGGAGTGATTGCGGGAGTTCTATTTGGCAGAAATGCAACGCCTGTCGCTTCTATTTTAGGAGCAGTCATGGGTCTACTGGTGACGCCGATTCTGTCGCTTTACTTTGTTAAAGTGTACTTGCGACTGAAGGCGATCGCAGCCGCATAGGGAACTTTCAAGCGTTATCATCAGAAAAAGACCGGAGGCCCCCGATCCTCCATTGTGGGGGCTTTCGGAATCATACTCCCTTAGAACTGCGGTTCAGAGCGCAACTAAACCGTGGCGATCGTCACTGCAAATTTCTTGTTTTTCGTGACTTCTTCGGTCGTGACCTTCACGCCGGGACCAAAGAATTTTGTCATTTTCTCCTCTTTTTCAGCCCAAACGTCATAGGGAATGTCCAAGGAGCCAAAGGTCAAGACCAAGGCATAGGAACCTTCAATAGCCGCCTCTTGGAGACTGAGCAATGTCGGATGCTGATTGTCATCTTCAGACTCCAATCCCAACTTTTCGAGCGCAGGCTCTAGATGAACCGACATTCCATATTGATAGCGAGTCACATCTAAAATAATTTGATTTTGGGTCGCGGTGGCCTTAGCGCGGACGGCTTCGACCTCAGTGGTTGGCGCAACAATCACCACTGGGGCCAGTTCAGTCCCCTTCAACCCTAACCCAACGATACTCATCGGTACGCCGACGAGAAGGGCCGCTGTCGAGGGGACGGAGGTGCTCCTGAGGGCGTAGCAGCCGCCGACAAAGCTTAGGACGCAGCCGATCGACAAAAACAAAACACCCCACCGAACTTTGCGAAGGAAATCAACCATGGGTAAATCAGGAGAAAAAGACTTTGCCAATTATCCGATATTCCTGAGGCTTTCGCGCGAGTTCTGCAATCAATTCTCCACAATTCGCCTAAACCTCAGAACACCTAAACCTCAGCACACTTAAGACAAACGCCAAAAAACTCTAGGACGTGATAGTTCATCTTGAACTGGTACTGAGTGACAAGCTGTTGTTCGAGGGCGTGAACGGGGCAGGAGTCGAGTTCGATGCTGCTGCCACATTGAAGACAGGTGAGGTGATGTCGATCGGCTTGGATTAGGCAGTACAGCGACTCACCTGTACTTAAGGTGCGAACTTGGACTGCCCCTTCTTTTTTAAGGCCATCCAAAGCGCGATACACCGTGGCCAGACCAATGCTAGTGCGATCGCCCTGCCGAAGTTCTAGGTAGAGGTCTTGCGCAGAAACGGCTCGATCGAGGCGCTTTAGATAATCGAGGATGCGGTCTTGACTGCGGGTTCGACGAGGGTTCATAAAAGATTGTGGCGATCGATTTGGCTCTGAGTGTACCGCATCCCTTAATATAGTTTGCCATCTCAACGATGCGTACTTATCTAGTGAGGCTTTCTCTGTGGCTCAGCAATATCAAGCTCAAATTTACGTTACGCTCCGCCCGTCGGTACTGGATCCTGCGGGTGTTGCGGTGCAGTCCGGGCTGAAACATATGGGGTTTAAGCAGGTGACGGATGTGCGGATTGGGAAGTATGTGGAGTTGACGCTTTCGGCGAAGACTGAAGCAGCGGCGCAGTTACAGCTTGATAAGATTTGTGACCAGCTCTTGGCCAATCCCGTGATTGAGAACTATCGCTTTGAACTCAATGAACTCAAGGCGGCGGAGTAATTCATGAAATTTGGTGTGATTACGTTTCCGGGTTCCAACTGCGATCGCGATATGGCGTGGGTAACTCAAGGGGTTCTCGGTCAGCCGACTCGAATGATCTGGCATGAGGAGAGCGATCTGTCTGATGTGGATGTGGTGATTGTGCCCGGTGGATTTAGCTATGGCGATTATTTACGCTGTGGGGCGATCGCCCGGTTTTCACCAGCGATGCAGGCCACGCTAGACCATGCAAAAAAAGGAAAATACGTCCTCGGCGTGTGCAACGGTTTCCAGATCTTAACGGAAATCGGGCTATTGCCGGGAGCGTTAGTGCGGAATCGGGGATTGCATTTTATCTGCGATCGCGCACCGCTTCGGGTCGAACGAACGAACCTAACGTGGACTAAAAACTATCGCGAAGGGGACGTGATTACGATTCCGATCGCTCATGGAGAAGGGTGTTACTTTACGGACGCAGAAACGCTAAAGTCCGTTGAAGAAAGTAATCAAGTTTTGTTTCGCTACTGTGATTCCAACGGCAACGTAAGCGATGAGACAAATCCCAACGGCTCACTCAACAACATAGCAGGAATCTGCAATGCAAAAGGCAATGTCTTGGGGATGATGCCCCATCCCGAACGATCGGCAGATGCCGCCATTGGATCCACTGATGGCATGGCATTATTCCAAGGATTAATCGAGTCTGCGGTAATGCAATCGTAATCAGGATTTGCGTAAAAAGATCGATCGCAGTTATTTTTTGGATAACGATAGATCTCGTAGGGGGTGCAGCCATTTGCCCCCTATTTTCGGGCGATCGTAATTGTGGTGGGATTAAATCCACTGACAGCGACTGCAAGACCGACGCGATCAAAGCTAAAGCATGACCTGAAACATTAAAAATCTTTATAAAACCAGGAAATTTTGGGACTGAACGATCTGATATCCAAATCTAGAATCGTAAATTTAAAAGCGGTTTGGCGTCGTTCCCTAGGTCCAGGCGATCGCCCCTTGAGGTGTAGCTTTGAACCTCCCGCGATCGGTCTTCCGGGTGATTTACTCCAGCTATAGCCTGTCATTTATTGTCTATAATCGAATGATATATGAGCAGAACTATTATTAAGAGGACGCCTTATGAGTCGGGCCACCACACGTCGATCGACCTCGCAATGGACAACTGGAATGTCGGATCTTTACGCGCTAATGGCGCTTCTTGCGATGCCGATGATGCTATTGCTCTATTCGATTTTGCAACAATCAAACCCAAACTGGTGGCAGAATATTGCGTCCATATTCTCGATACAAGCCCCGCAATCCCTGTCAAATCGTTCACCCGGATCCACCACGACACTCCCTGATGGCCGACAAGCCCGCGTCCTCAAAATTACCCATCAGGCCATTTGCCAACCGGGAAGCGGCAGCCTCAATATTCGTCCCCGATCGAGTTTTGAAAATCCGATCGGCCAGATTCCCTGTAATGGCGGTGTGGCCGTGACGGGTGCGCCCGTGTGGAACCAAGGTGAATCCTGGTCTCCCGTAGTCTATGGCACCACTCAGGGCTGGTCCGTCAGTCGGCTTTTGCGCAAAATTTAGGCTTGTTTAGCCAAAATAATCCCAGATAAGTCTCAATAATCCTTAATGTCCTCTTATTTACCCAAACGGTATCCGAACCCTCGGACAGTGGTGAGGTATTGAGGATCGCTCGGGTCGAGTTCGATTTTTAAGCGCAGCCATCGAATGTGGACATCAACAGTCTTACTTTCGCCAATGAAATCGTCGCCCCACACTTGCTCTAGAAGCTGATCTCGTGACCAGACGCGCTTTGGAAATCGAATAAACACTTCTAGAAGCCGAAATTCCTTAGGTGAGAGCGTCACTTCACTCCCTCGCACAATGAAGCGACACTCTTGAGGATAAAGCGTGAGATCTTGGAAGGTAAAGGGTTTTTCTCGGAGGGATTCGGTTTCGGATGAGTCTGAGGGCGCTGCGATCGCTCTAGGTTGGCGACGAAGCAATGCGCGACATCGGGCAATCAGCTCCTGCATTCCAAAGGGCTTCACCAAGTAGTCATCGGCTCCGACTTCCAAACCGACAATGCGATCGGTTTCACTACTTCGAGCACTTACAATCAACACCAAAATAGCCAAACCTTTCTGCCGAACAATGCGACAAATATCTAATCCATTGATTCCCGGCAATATCAATTCCAATATTACTAGATCAAACGGTTGAGTTGAAACGGTTGAGTTGTAACCTACAACATTTGACGAAGCGACATTCGAGGAGATGGAAGATGAGTGATTTCTTAGTAATAGTGATAAGGCATCTGAACCATTACGACTAATCTCAACGTCGTAGCCTTCTTTGGTCAGCGCAAGTTCAATAGTCTCGACAATCAGAGATTCATCATCGACCACTAAAATCTGTGCAGGATTGGGATAAAGAAGTAACGGGTCATCGGGAAGTCCTTGCTTTGTCATACGTTCCGACAGATTCGATTCAGTATTTCGTGAGATTCTTATTGCATCAGAATTCTACACGCTCTAAGCCTGACCTAGGCTGAAATAGTCATCCAATCAGGGTTTAAGCCTATCAGTTATTAGCCTATTTAGGTATCTATGCTTTCTATTAAACCAAACTTATTCGTCCCATTACCTTTCGTTAATCAAACCTTGTCGTAGACGATCGGGATTATGCGAAATAATGAGGGTAATCTGTGAACTTACTGAATTAATCTTTTACACTTAAGTTGATTGTTTGGCTATTTTCGATCTATTTCTATGGGTTACCTCGGATATGGCTTCTCTAAATTCTAAGTTTTGTTTTATCCAATCGCGTAGTTGGATTGGTTCTTTGTTGCTGCTAGGGTTCGTGGGATTGACAGGATGTGGGCGATTGTTGGATCCTAAAGTAACTGAAAAAGTGCTGAAGGACGAACTGGCTAAGCAAGGCGTGGGTTCGTTGAAGGAGGTGAGCTGTCCGAGTGGCATGGCACCGGGGCAAAAATTTGACTGTACCGGAATTTTTGAGTCGGGCATTGGATTTCGTATTCCGGTTGAACAAAAAGGTGAGAGTGACAAATTGGTGTGGGAAATCCCTAGTATTAAAGGGATGCTAAATATGAATCAGGTGCTGAAAACGATGCAGGGTGAGCTTAAGCTCGGTGACGGTAACATCGACTGCGGGACAGCCTCAACCTATCGCATGGTGACGTTGGGCAGTACGTTTGAATGTGTTTTGCCCCTCAGTTCGCCTGTCTCAGAAGGGAAAGCGGGAGTGAAGGGCGATCGAGACGCTCAAATGGCGAAGTCCATAAATGGCCAGCTAGATAGCAAACTTCCTACGACCAAAGAACCGAGTAAAGCAACAAAGGATCCTGACAAGATCGAAATTGCGATCGCGTCATCTGGTGATGTGACTTGGCAGCGTTTGATAGCGGGCATTGGTGCGGCTGGGCCTACGGTCAAACCTAATAGCTCACCGACGATGCCGGAGGCTCAATCAGAGACACCCACAGCAGGTAAAGCTAAAGATCCCAAACCGAAGTCCAGCAATAGCAAGACTCCAGCGGTAGAAGAGGTTCCCTATGACTCTTAATTATTAAGACTCTTAATGATTCACTCCAGCCTAAGTGCATCTTCAATCCATAGCGTTTCTCCACAAGATTACTTAACCCGAGATTTTATTATGTCTACTACGTTATTTGAAGCGGCAGCCAAAGGTGGCTTGATGATGTTTCCTATGGCAGCATTGTCGGTGGCAACGTTAGCTTGTACTCTCGATCGGACCGTATTTTGGGCAGGACTATACAAGAACGAAGATCAGATTGCCCATCGAATTTTGGAAGCGGCACGCTATAGTTTGGCCGATGCCAATCAACTTGCCAAAGAGGCAGGTGCTCAACCGATCGCTCGGTTTATGCAGGCGTCATTAAAACTCGTCAATCCGTCTCCAGAGTCGTTTCGGTTAGCGATGGAAACCGCAAGTGAACAGGAGTTTGAAAAGATGGGGAAAGGCAACAAACTCCTCGAAACGGCTGTGGCTCTCGCACCATTGATTGGGCTTCTCGGAACAGTAACGGGTTTGATGCATACTTTCTCTGGCCTCGACATGGGCGGTCCCGGTGGTGCGGATACGAGTAAGGCGGCAGAAGGCATCGGAGAGGCATTAACGGCAACGGCGGCGGGGATGATCGTGGCAATTATTGCAATGGTTATTTTGCGGATATGTGTGTCGTTTGAGTCGCAGCAATTGAGCTATTTTGCAACGATCGGCGGCGAGTTAGAATTAATCTACCGTGAGCTTTGGTATGAACCTCGGATGGCAGAACAAGCGAAGGCCATCGCTTCGTTGGAGCGGAATTACGAGGACGATCGAGCGTTGGTAGATCAGTAAGTAGATTCGTTAATTTGGTACTAAAATAATTGGAGCAAGTGATCACTATGGGTTTACGAAACCGACGTCGAGGTGCGACGCACATGCCGGAACCAAATTTGGTTCCGATGATGGATGTGGTCCTAACTGTATTAATGTTTTTTATTGTGCTGTCTATGGCTCCAAAGGCGAAGATGATTAAAAATGTCGCGTTGCCCAGTGCGGATAGAGGAAAGGTTGAGGAAGTGTTGCCTGATCCATTGATCATCGGGATGAATAAGCAGGGGCAAAATTTGGTGGACAATCAGCCGATCGATGATCTCGCGTTGGGCAATAAAGTAGTGGAATATTTAAATAAAAATGCGAAGGGCGCAGTAGTGTTAAAAGCCGATAAGGGATTGTCCTATGAGAAGGTGGTTAAAACATTGGGAATTTTGCGAGATGTCGGTGACGATCGGGTTTCATTAGCATTAGAGTAATTGTGCTATTTGCGGCATTCCTTCAAGTAATCGCACTAACGACAGAAGACCGTCAATGTTCACCTCTTGAAGAGAGTTGCTTTTCCGTATTATGTATAGCCGATCGTACTGACGGCAGAAAACTACTGCTCCAGCTTTAAATAGGATTACTAAGGAGATAAAGTGTATCACGACTAAAATCCTGCTCATTTTCCCATTGAATACCGCCGAAGAATGGCTTTACGATTTTGAACTGTTCGATCAATTTAAGTTGGCTAAAGACACCTTTGTCTAGATAAGGTGTGACATCAAAAATACGAGTTTCCCTGTTGTCAAATTGAAGCTGAAGTTGGTAGTTGTCGAGGGGTTGGACTTGGATAACGTTGGGTGACATAGTTTATGTTAACGAAGAGGATCAATCTTGAAGACTTGTTGACCGTTGACGGCTAGTTCCCAATTTGCAATGAGGTCTTCATTGTGGATTTCAATTCAAGCTTGAACAAGTTTTAGCTTAGATTTCTGAAGTTTTCCTTCAAGGAGTTCACCGTCTGGGATAGCAAAGACAGCTTGATCGTCTTGGTATTTGACATGAATATGGGGACAGTTATGTTTCTGGTTGTCGAAGTAGTACATCATAATGATGATGCCATAGAACATCGAAATAGCAGGCATAGCTTTGTTACCGCTATAAGAATCAGGAGCATTTTAGCAAATCTAGACGATCGCATCTCTACAAACTTTCGAGCCGACGATCGCCCCTCCCAAAAAAGCCGTTGGCGTTGGCGAAGCCTCTGCCTTAGCAGAAAGCCTCTCCGTGAGGAGAATCGCGTTTCCCCCTTGATGCTCGTCATCGAATAGGCCAAAGTCATGAGAACTACAAGTCCGATCAGTCGGTCGCCCGTGACCTGAGTTTCTTCAAGATTATAACCACCGGACTTAAGATTTCGGAACAGCTCTTCAATATTAAATCGTTTTCGATGAGAATAAACCTGCCCCGACTCATCCGTCCATCACCTATCCCGATATTGCGAGAGCTTGGGTTAAGGTTGCGAATTGTTTTAATAGGACTGGAGTGATGAATTCTAGATTAATTAAGCGTATGATCGATAGACAGCTAAGGATGTAGCTTAAATGAAATTAATTGCATACCTGGCAACGGTGAACTAACACACTTCATAAGGTAGTTCCATGAACGCAGTAATGAATCGTTTTAACACACGTATAAGTACACGTCTAAGTACGCGTTTGAATAAACTTTTTACAAGTTTTACACCGGGTCTTACATCTGCTTTGACCCTCGCCGCTATTACGTTTGGGGTTATTTTACCCGCTAGAGCCGTGCCTGCGGACAGTCTCTATAACTACGTTAATCTTCGAGAATCTGCGACGACTGATTCTGTTGCACAGACGCAGCTCATGTCCGGCGATCGCGTGGACGTGCTTGACGGGATGCGCGGTCAGGACGGCTACATCTGGTACAACGTCAAGATGTCTGATTCGGTGACAGGCTGGGTGCGGGAGGGATTAATTTCAATTGAGGGCGTCGGAGGTGAGTTTGTCCGCAGTAGTGCGGTCCTGATGGGATCACCTGGTCAGGGCGTCAATGTTCGATCGGGTCCCTCCACCTGGTACAACGTCCGCTTTACGGGGCTGCACGGCGATCGGGCGACAGTCACTGACATGACGCTCGGTAAGGATGGCAATACGTGGTACCAAGTGGCCATTCCAAATACGAACGGGGGTTGGGTTCACAGCAATCTTGTGCAGGTCTTGAATCCAATGCCCGATCGGTAGATGCCGTTCACTACCAATCCCCCAAATCCTCGCCGCCGTCCTTGTGGTCGTCTGAGTCGGCCTTGACGGTTTTGGTGGAGGCTTCGGCAAACTGGGCATCCTCAACGGACAGATCTTCAATGGTGAGACGAATGGTTCGCGAATAGCCGTCCCCGCTGGGATCGCCGATCGTGATTTCGATCGTCTCACCACAAAGCCGATCGAGATGACTGAGGAGTCCCCGGAGATGCGGCGTGCTGGCTCCGGTATCGACGTAGAGCCGTTCGGAAAGATGGTTCATCTTGCGCCATGTGCCGTGGAGACGGGCGATGGCTGTTTCTAAGATAGCGGCTTGACTAACCATTTCCGCCGCAGAATTCAGCACCCCGACTCGCAGGGCTTCTTCTAGAGCAAGTTCGAGATCGACATTGGACTCGTTGAGGACTTGAACTTGATTTGCGCCTTCCAAATATCGCGCCAGATACTTCGCTTCTGCGGTGACTTGCTTAAGGGTCTCTAAGTCAGGATTTTCGGCCACGGCTTCGCGAATGGCATCTTGATGAATGTCAGGGAGACGCTCCATTTGTTTAACGAGGGGCGCAATATAGCGCGGTGGAATGGTCTGATCGGCTGCTTTAGCCTTGAGTTCGTCCGGCAATAAATCGGAGGTCATGGCCGTCCATTCGTCGGAGAGCTGCTTCACTTCTCTTCGTGTGATCTTGTTGCCTTGTTTCGCTGAATCCGCAATGACTTGCTGCACTTCAGGAGAGGACTGTGAAGTTTCGATGAAAGCTCGTTTTGAAAATTGATTGACATCTTCAGGTTCAATGTAGCCATCATCGATCATTTGATCGGCGCTATCCGCTAGGCTTATGAGGCTATAGGCAGTGCTTTTCGTCAGTTCACGGTCCTTAATCCAGTTGAGAAACCCGATACTGCGAGTGTTGCCGCCGTCCCCTTCCGCCAGCTTTCGTTCCCGATCGCGCACCGATCGAACAATCCGGCCCCGCCAAATCTCAGTTTGAAGGTCAAAGCGATCGCAGACTTGCCACGCTACCTGGACCTGCTCCTGAAAATCATGGTTGCTAAGACTCGCATCCTCTGGGTCTGGAATGGCAAACCCCAAGTCAAACGTGAAATCGCCCTCAGCAAGTTGCGACAGGTCAATGTGTCTCTTGGCGGTGGGAATCCCTTTTTTGGAGGTCTTCGTGGAAGTCTTTGTGGGAGTCTCGATTGCTTGCACCATAACCGTAAATTGCCTTTGCCTTATGTAAACGTTGGCGCTCAAACCGCTATTTATTATGACATGGCACGGCAGCGAAGCAGACTCGGCGGTCTCCTACAAACTGCCTATAACTGATTGCGTAACTTCAATATCAAATACCGATCGACTAACTGATCCGAAATCTGATTTGCGGGCGCATCCAGTACTAAAACGCCCTTTCGTGTGAGTTCGGCAAAGGCGACCTGTCGTTGTGCAAGCAAGTCCAACGCTACGGATCGCGCATAGGCATCTGCGACCCGATTGCCGTTAGGATCAGGAATTCCATGGGCGATTCGATCGATTTCAGGATCTCGCAGCGTGACACAAAACGGAAGATATCGCGGGGTGAGTTTGGCCAAGGACGCTAACAGTTCAGAAGAGGCCGTGGTGTCTACAAGATCGGTAATCATTACGACCAAGGCGCGCCGAGTCTGTTGACTAAGAATGTTGCTGACGGCACTCACGTAATCAGGTTCGGTCAAGTCGGGTTGAATGGGCGTGAGCTTCTCCAATAAAGTGGTGAAATGCCGATCGCCACGCTGCGGTGGAATCCAAGTGTGAATGGCTCGATCGAATACGCCAACGCCCACGCGATCGCCGCGTTTAATCCCTGTCATCGCTAACGCTAACGCTGCATTCAATCCCCAGTCAAAGCGCTGCAACCCTTCGACGTCTGCTGTCATGAGTCGTCCGCGATCGAGCAGAATAATCAGCGTTTGCTCCTGTTCAGGCTCCAGAACCCGCACGAGAGGCCGATTGCGCCGCGCCGTGGCTTTCCAATCGATGAGCCGTGGGTCGTCGCCTGCATTGTACTCCCGCAATTCTGCGAACTCGGTTCCGATACCAAATTTACGCGATTGTTTGATGGACCCGGCGGACTGTAAGGTGAGCTTAATGGTTAGCGATCGGAGCGCAATCAGATCGGGAAACACATCCACGTTTTCTGCATTACCCGTTTTCCAATCCATCCAAACCAAACCCCACGGACTGCGCTGCCGAACCTGCATCTTGCTCCAGGGATAGGTGCCTCGTAGGGTGGGCTTTGCGGTGTAGGTGAGCGATTTTGATTCGTGGGGGGCGATAGAGGTTATAAGCGTCTCAGTGGACACGGTGAAATGCTCTAGAGGGTAGGCATCCCGAATCTGGAGATCTGCCGATCGCGCTCCGGCCTGAACGACCAGCGTCACGGTATTATCGCGTCCAATGGATAGGCGAGAGAGCGGAACTCGATTGACGCTCACGCGCCCGTTGCGTCCAGCCCAAGCATCGATTAATGCCGCGACGAGGATGCCTACATCCAGCAGCACCATCAGTCCTATTGCCAATCCCATCGCGTTTTCACCGCGCCAGAGTGCTGCGATCGCTGCGGCGAACAATCCCACTAGGGTGAGCAAAAAATAGGTCCGAAGGGTAGGAATCATGAACGATCGCCAAGCATTATTTGCTCTATTCTATTGTAGTCGGCGATCGATCGAGCCTATGGGACTGTAAAGATGATGAACTCAACCAACATCTAGAATCCACTGCGGCTATCCTGTTCAAGAACACTCCTATTGAAAATTACAAGACTTTGGGAGTCTAGAAATCACGCTGCACGACCAACCCGATTGGAGAGTCGATCGACTTTAATCTATCTAAATTTATTCAGCTTCATTAAGAAGCGATCGATTCTTACCCATTCTTTACAGACAGATCTTAGCAAATACCAGTATTATTTAAAACATTACCACCTGTTGTAATTACGGATTTGAGGACTTCCCCTTTCCTCAATATTTCGATCTTCAAGATTCATTGCTAATTCCTATAGTGCCACAAAGTCAACATTCTTACTGTTGGCTAATTTTGTGAGTCACGTCTAACTCTTCTCTAGCTTGAATCCTTATGTCTACTAACTTTAACAACACGTCACTGACCAACGCGATCACTCCGAATTTGAGTACCTCATCCTTCATGACCCTGGATAGTCTCAATGCAACCCGGACTTCAGCGACCTATCAGATTTCGGTTAGCTCTGCGCAAGCGAGTATCAGTGTTAAAGCAGCTATTTGAGGCTTGACTGGGGACATGGACCTATCGCTGGTCCAGGACCTTAACAGTAATGGTATTGCTGAAAATAGTGAAATCCTCAAGTCTTCCATGACGGCTGGGACAATCGATGAAACCCTCAATCTCTTCAATCTCACCACTGGAACCTACTATCTTGTTGTTAAATTGGCTGATGGAGTAAGCAACGGAAATTATACTCTTCAGATGAGTGCGACCACTGAGGTTCAGCAAGATTTACTGTGGCGAAACGCGACGACGGGAGAACTGGGCGTTTGGACCTTTAATGGAACGACCTATCAAGGCAGTCAGTCGATTACGAGACAGTTTGGGACGGACTGGACAGTTGAGTCGGGGGTCCTCAACGATAAGGGTTTTGCAGACTTTAATGCCGATCGTACCTCTGATGTGGTGTTGCGGAAGTCTACGGGAGAGGTGAAGCTCCTACTGTTGGAAAATAATAGGGTTCTGGATAGTCCGATGCTAGGGACGGTTGGCGCACAGGATGTCTTACTTGGCATGGCTGATTTTAATCGCGATGGTGTGACGGATCTGCTCTGGCGAAATACAGGAACGAATGCGGTGACGTTGTGGCAAGTTGCGCCGGGAACGACTGGATTTGCGACGGTGAATTTGACCGGGTTAGCGTCGCCTAGTCAGTATGAGTTTCAGGGACTGGGTGACTTCAATGGTGATGGCAATGTAGATATTTTATGGCGATCAAATCCCGATGCCCAAAGCAATTATCGTCTTCGGATGACGCTGCTGAATGGGACGACTCTCCTTCCCAATGGCGATAGTGGTCCGATTTTGGAATCCTTATCCACGAATTGGAAAGTGGTTTCCGTGTTGGACCAAAATGGGGATGGCAAAGCGGATTTATGGTTTCAGTGGATGGGGACTCCACTTAAGGATAATTTGTCAGTGTGGACGATGAATGGTGCGGCTCGTCTGGCGGGGACGTATCAGGATCGATCGTTCATTCAAGACGGGTTGTCCTTGAGCGGAGGGTATGGCAGTGGCACCCTAAACGATCGCAAAACGACGACGGCTTGGCGCGATCGGGGGACAGGGACCTTAATGCTCCGATCGACGGACAATCAGGGCGGGGAATCGATTCAGTGGATTCAAGAAGCTGAGACGAAAGACCTGAATCGGATAAGTCAGCAAATGCTGCGACGGACATTGACGGAACGGGTGATTCCACAAAATCTTTCTGGGACGCAAACTGATGTGGTGTGGCGCAGTCAGGTTGAAGGTCAAAGTAATACTCAGCTTGGCTACTGGCGTTTCAATGGGACGGAGTATCTGGGCAGTACGACGATCGGCGGGACGATCGATAGCCGATGGTCGGTGGAAACAACCGGAGACTTTGATGGCAATGGGGTTGAAGATTTTATTTGGTATGACAAAGTAGATCATTCCTATGCGGTTTGGTACATGGGGCAGAGTGCTGGACCTGTGGGCGCATTTTTGACCGCTGGTGGAACGCCCATCAAACTCTCGAAGCAAGACTGGACCGTTGTGGGGGCACAGGATATTGATGGGGATGGGAAGGCTGAGTTGCTCTGGCAAAATAAGGATTTAAGTTCGATCGTGTACTGGAAGTTAGGTGCTACGGTCACAGATTTTAAGGTTTCTGTTACAGGATTTTCTCTAAATCTGTTAACACCAAACAAATGGAAAGTTAGCAGCGTGGGTGATTTTGATGGGGATGGGACGATCGATTTGTTGCTTCGAGATATGACGATCGGAAACACGGCATTTGCTTCGATTCGCAATCAGCAGCTGACCCCGCTCGTGAGTCATCCCTTCACGGGAATCGGTACGAATTGGATCGTAGAAGGGGTAGGAGATTTTGATGGCGATCGTACGGCAGATCTGCTGTGGCGAAATACGGATAGTGGAAAGCTAGTAATGTGGCGAATGTCTGCTTTATCAACAGTAGAGTCACAAGACTGGGGAGCTTTTAATATTGCTCAAACGTGGCAAGTGGTGGGCGTGGAGGACTTTGATGGCGACGGGAAAGCAGATATTCTGTGGCGAAATGTGGACTTAACCTCCGCGCTCAGGGGTGAATTGTCGCTGTGGCGCACCCAATCCCCGGCTCCAGGGCAATTCAATAATCCGCTTCGTCAAGCGATTCTATTAAAAGGTTCGGAGTTTCTGAATCCCAACATTATCGACGTCAAAACAGTAGGCCGATCGATCGCCATTCCCACGGCTGCAACGACGATCCAAATCAATCTCGTCAATGACACAGGAACGATCGGTGATAACGTCACGAATAGTCCAGATTTTAAGATCTCAGTGGGAGACAGTAACGCGGTTGCAGAATTTCTCATCAGTTTGGATGGGCAAAATTGGCAGAATGTGAAATCCCAACTGGTGAATAATGCGGTAATAATTGATCGCTCTAAACTTGAAAATATCTTGGGTCGATCGTTAGAAGAGGGTCGTTACACTGTGTCAGTACGATCGAAAGATAATGCGGGCAAACTTACGAATCAGTCGCTCTCGTTTGACCTCGATACGTTGGCCCCAACCTTAGATGTGACCGGACTTAGGGATGGAATGACGTGGGACATTACCGATCGATTTGCGGGGAGTTTGAGCGATCGAGATGCGCTTAGCAGTTTGAAATATTGGGTAAATGACGGGACAAAAACCTCGATTGCGCTCAATGTAACGACGCCAATCAACGGACGATCAACCCTAACGTTCAACAACACCGCGCTGAGTAATCTAGAGGCGTTGCCGAAAATGACAGCGCAGAAACTCCATGTGAAAGGACTCGATCGGGCGGGAAATATCGTTCAGTATGATTATTCGTTCATGCGATTAGATTTGCCCAGTCAGTTAGAGGATAGCTATCTTCTAGGAGATGATCCGATCGTCAATCAAGGGAGTTCAGATTCTCGATCGGGTGGCAGTTCTAGTGGATCGGTACCGGGTGGAACGGGTGGTTTTTATTACATTGGAGCCGGGGGTGGATGGGGTTATTCATCCGGTGGTGGCAGTGGGAACTGGACGCCTGCAAGTTCAGGCTGGAGTCCGAGTAATCCGACACCGAATCCTGATGAACCGAATCCCGATCGGCAACTGAATTATCTTCAAGCATTGGATGTCGTTTTAAGTACATCAATCGACGTATTAAGTAAACATCAGGCGGTGGTGAGTAAGAAAAACTCACTGATTAGAGCCAAAGAAAACTTAATGGGTTTGGGTAAGATTATCCAGGAATGGAATCTGTACGATCGTTATTCCACAGAGTTTAAGAATGGCTTTAATGGATTGTTTTCGTTGGGTTACGATTCGATCGATGGACAAATTAGTTGGAAAGATGCGGTAAAAGCGGGTTGGGTGTTTGCGAAAGCGATCGCCAAGCAGTATTAAATCCCCATTCCTAATAGATTTCAGGTTTACGCCGTTGCCTTTTTAGTAACTGAAATGATCGCCCTAGCGTTTCAACATCACCTGCTTTTCCTCCGTAGCGCCATTGTACATAGGCTTGAACGATGTTATTCACGACACTTTGCGCATGGGGTAATTTGCTTTGGACGACGCGGGAATATTCAAAGGGAGTCCAAGCGGTTTGACAGGGGACGCCTTGTTGCGTAAGCCAATCGCTCATCTGTTGGTAAAGCTGTTCCATAGCCGGGAGTTTCTGCAATCGTCGGACGTATCGCCAACGTTGCAGTTGTCCCCACAATAGCCACAGCCCAAACCCTACTCCCGTCAGCACCAAAGCCGCTGTTAGCCAACCCATTACGCCTTGCACGAGCAGCCCTAGGAACCAGCCGATCGCCTCACTCGCGCGTTGCCATACCCCACCAAAAAGTCTTTCAAAGAGTCCCATTACGGGAGACGGCAACCAGCTTGCCACCCAGTTCCAAAACTGTTTTAACACCGTGAAGGTTTGATCTTCCTCAATGGACGGCGGAATCAACGGATGTCCGGGAATCGGATCGAACCCAAACCAGCCATAGTTTTCAAAATACACTTCAGTCATGGCGTAGGCATCAGTGTTGCTAACTTCGTAAAGCCCCGTAAACGAATTGAATCGTCCCGGCATAAATCCTGTGACCAGTCGTGTGGACATCCCGATCGATCGGAGCATTGCCGTTAACGTTGTCGAAAAGTGATCAGGATAGCCGCCTTTGTATTTAGTGAGAAATGCTTCAGCGAGATCTTCGTCTTTGCCAAAAAAAGGCAGCTCAGGCTGAATAGTATAGCGCTGTTTGAGGGTTTGGGTCAGGTAGAGTGCGCGTTCGTAGTCGGAGGTGATGGGGCGAGGCGAAGTGGCCAAAAGCCGATCGCTTTCGCGGCGCAGGATTTTGGTTACAGACTCTGAGGGCAGGCTGGTGTAGGGTTTAGGTAAAGGTTTGGCAGGGGATTGGGACGGACGGAAGGTCTTGGGCGCGACGCTGCGGGCGGATTGGAGGGCCGTGCGATCGCGGTAAGGAACATCGGAAATGACGGTGTAGGTGAGGCCGTCGGCGAGGGGAACGGGCGATCGCATGGACCCTTGGCTATCGACAGCGATTTGTTGGGTGGGAAAAAAGAGTTCTTTGGGATCGGCGAGGGTGGGGATGAGGTTTGGCAAGTCGGCAATGATGTTGTAGGTCTGAATGACTTCTTTAGTCTTGACCTTGGCGCGATTGAGATTGACGGGGAGATAGAACTGCTGTGCCCATCCGCTGCGATTGATGGTTTGAGTTTTCTCGTTATCGCTCAGTTCCCAGCCCTGTCCCGTATAGCGATCGAATGCCTGCATCCGCCAAAACCCTTCCGCCTGCGATCGCACTCGCATGACGACCCGAGGCTTCAATTGACCGCGCAGATTTTGGTTAATCCGATCGCCGAAGCCGGAGTAAAACTCTTCATCAGCCTGACCTTGACCCGTAGACGGCGCTGTTCCCCGACGACGACCGGGACGATCACCCTGGGTCGAACTACTGCCGTAGCCGGAGTTTGCAATGGTCCGATTGTCAAATTTACCGGGGACGTCGATGGGTGCGCTCATGGGCAACGTGCGCAACTGGTATCCCGGCAGGCGAGGCATGAAGGCGAAAATTCCAAGACCTAGGGCAAGCGTCATTGCGAAAAGGGCTAGAAGCTTGAGACTATTTTGCTGAATGATTTGACGAGAGGGCAGATTTTTTAGCTTAAAACGAGACGTAATCCCGAGACGCGATCGATAGTCGAGAATCAAAACCGGAAGGGCGATCGCCAGAAAAATCAGCAGCATCCCCCCAAAGGCCATGGTTTGACTCAGGGTGCTGGCCACACCAAGTAAGATCAGCCCGATCATCATAGAGTAGCCCAGATCTTTGCGGCGAGGCAGATCGAAGCTGTGAAGCACTTGGATTTGGACCAACAGTCCGACTAATACGACCCGCAAATCATTCTGTTCCCGACGGGCTATGGCAACGACAAAAAAGAACATGAGCGCCACCAGCATTCCGATCGCCAGCAAAAACTGAGTCCCAATATTCCGCTTGGTCCGCTGCCGATAGCTCCAGAATGCCCCGAGAAAACTGACAGGAACGGCCCAAACCCAGAGGCTCGTTTCAGCGGCAATATCAGTCGCGACAATCCCCACCCCTACCAAAAGCTGCGCCAAAAACCGAAGCCAAACTGAATCTTCCGGCGGCTCAGAAGACTTCGATCGACTTTTCAGTTGCGCAGTGGTGTGTTTAAGTCGATCGCGTAGGGATGTCATAACAGGAATCGTTGCTGCAAGGTCTCCTTTAGTAGGATGCCTTAAAAACCTACATCCCGGTAGATGCAAACTGGAATGAGTGTCTAAGCCAACACTGATTTGAACGACTGACCCCACACCAGACGAACCGCACTAGACCCTAGGCACGATCGAAAAGGTGATGCGATCGTCGTGGCCAAGCTGCACCGTGAGATTAAGTCGTTGATTAGGCAGCAGGTCTGTGAGTTCGACGCTGAGAATTCCAGCTTCTGGCCGCTGGGCCAACGTCCGCACGCTCCCATTGCTTAAGGCCAGACTGCCGCCACAGGGCAACCTTCCTTGAATCCGTAACGTCGTGCTGTCGCCGCCCACTCGGTAGTCCAATTCCAGCGTCAATGCGCCAATTTCGGTAATCCACTGCTGAGTGCGAGGCTGGTTAGCGATGACGGGCAAGGTCAACGCAGACAATAACTCACGGGCCGCCAGGAGCGAAAGCACCATTTGCTGCGTGCGATTGGCTTCTTCGTAGGTACTTGGCATCTCAGAACCTAGATCGGCTAAGCGAGATTGAACCGTACTGTAGCCTTCGCGAACCGGCGACATCAGCACGACGCCCGCAAGCTGGTTAAGCTGAAGGAAGCAGTCAGGAAAAAATTCCTCCGCCACCTTGACCAGTTTTGCCCCTTCGAGCAGGCTGGTTTGGGCAATAGATTCGCAGGTCGTCAGGAACTGGCCTAAGACCGCATCGGGCAGGGCCACCGGGGTCATTAGACGGCGCAGTTGAGCCAGCCAAAGGGATTGGGCGGGGCGGAGGGTCGTCGCTCCTGCAAACGCAACGCTGGAAGTGGGTTCAGATTGATAATCGAGGATTTCGTCTTCCCAAGGAAATAGCGGGGGATTTTGCTCAATTTCCAGGGAAAGTCTATTTTTCAACAACGTATAAAAACGCTCTTGCACGGCAGGTATGTCTCCAGAGTTCAGGGGTAAGTGCTCACGGAAGTCAGGACTTCGGTAAGGACTGACGGATCGTCCCTCAAAAGAATCGGAATGCACATCAGATTCGATCGCAAACTCTCCACGAGGCAAATCTTTCAGCTCATGAGCGAATTTTTGGACTAAATCTAGAAATGCGTTTTGGGTGTCTTCTGAGTCAAAATCCATCGTGATAGTTCCTTATTCATCGGTGCTAGGGTTTACTCCGGATAATTGGGAATTTCTCAACTCCCAAGCTTGCTCCAACAGCTTAAACCATTGTTTTTGAAGCTGGTTGGCCGTGCAGCCTACGCTACGGGCAATGTCGGCATCGGCCAGTTTCTCTCGTTTAAGCTGAAGAATCTTGTGTTGCTGCGGCGTGATTTGAATCTGGAGGGCGTCCCATTCCTTGGGGGAAAGTCCCAGATTGCGATCGAGGTCGATTTCGAGCCATTGATGCACCAGCTCCCAGCGATGGGTAAAGGTAAATCGGACCAGGTGATACTTAAATCGCTGCTGGAGATAATCGCGTTGGCGAGGGGTAAGACCTAGAATCGCTTCGATTTCGTTGGCGGGGAGATCCTTGAGGCGCAGGGTGAAATAATCAATACAGTCCTGCTGTTTTCGCTCTTGGAGATAGTCAATCAGCTCTTGGACCACGTTTTCTCGCAGGCTGTCCTCAATAGGCTCCCCATCTTGGGAAACCATTTTCTCTCGCAACTGCTGAATCGAAGCCAAGCTGAAGGCATCTTCTCCGTCGCTCAGTGAGCCATCCGCCACGCGTTCAATGTCAATCAGCGTCTCATTAGGCTGCTGCTTGGAAAACGTCTGGGCGCGCAAAATGATGAGCTGCTGGTTGCGACGACCGGGCAAGGGAATGCGACGTTTGGCATAGCGCTCGGTGAAGGCCATGTACTCGGCTAGTTGCAGCAGCGATCGAGGGGTGTAGGTCTGTCCGAGTTGAGTCTCACGACGGAAGGCATTGAGCGCTTCCATATAAAAACTCTGAAGAAAATCTTCAATGAGGGTCAATCTGGCCTGATAGCTCTGCTGACTTCTAGAAGGATTGATATACCTATAGACAATGGCGCTCAACGTGCTATGAAGATCGACACGACCTCGACGCGACCCAAGCTTGTAATAGTGGGTGCATTGCTCCAACCGATGCTTCGCCAGTGCCGTCGCCCAAGACAACACCTCACCGGAATCTTGAATCCGTTGACTTTCCGCACAAATGCGGACAACCTCTTGATGGAGGCGGCTGGCGACCTCAGCACAAGCTTGCTCTGAGGTTTTTGCGGCGTCCTTGAGTTCGGTTAGGAGTAGTTGATAGATGCCATCCACGCTCTGATCGGTCTCCCCCATTGGATTTGAATTAGAGTTTGAATTAGGGTTTAGAGTGGGATCAAAAGTCTGATTTAAAGTCTGGTAGGTCAATTGACTACCCTCGAAAAAGTAGGTCTATAGAGTCTGAGGTCAATTTTCAGGATAACTGACAAAAATAGGTGGCACAAACGGTAGATGCTGGAGTAGGTAGTAGGATCGATTTATTTAGGGTTGAGCCACAATGACCTCAAAGTTAGCTACTGAACTGAACACTCAAGTCAATACCCTCATTCAGGATGCCCCGAACGATTGCGGAACAACACAAAGTGTCGCCAAGCTCTCGCCACTCCTCGCAAAATTCGCCCTAACTCGGTTGAATCAAGCCTATTATTACTTGATTCAGGACCCTGATGGGGCACTCTTGCGAGAAACCTTCATCCATCCTACACAATTCACTGCGGAAACTACGGTGGAAAAAACGATCGTTTTTGCATTTCTGACCCTAGAAGAGGCGGACCTACACCGAGATAACGGCCTGAACGCTGATTATTTAGCTGTGAGGACCCCCACCTTAGAAATTTTATTTCGTTTTTGGGCGCTTAATTGGTGCGATGCCGTTGTTTTCTTAGAGAGGGATTCAGGGAGTGATCGTGGCCAGGATCAAACTATTACCCACGAAGCTCTGACGACCTTCCTCCAGCAAGAACTAGCGACGCCTCCTCGGGGGCGATTGGGCGGGCAAGGGTTTGGGACGATCTGTTGAGAATTGGGAATTTGAATAGCGGCGTTAGGCCCAGTTTCGGCGGACGTATTTCATTACCATGGGTTGGAGGGTGAAGAGCACGTTCTCCTGTTCGGTCATGATTTCGATCAAACATTTACGATCGAGAGAGGCAATAGACTCAATGAGCGTCGATTGGGAAATCTTAGCGGAGGAAGGTTCTAGGGTTTGATTCTGCAACTCGGCCCAGAGCGTGGCGCGATCGGCGGGTTCCCAGGCAGGAATGTCTTCGGCCCGCTCCACGGGATTGCTTTCGACCACATCAATTACCACTAGTGTGCGCTCGGCCTGGAATTTTGCCATTAGCCGTGAGGGATCGGTCCAATCGTAACGGGCCGTATGCAAATTGATTTGAGGGGTAATCCCGAGATCCAGGTCGAGCTGGGTCCAGAAATGATTCAGGTTAGACCCGGTAGACAGCCCCTCGCCAGATGATTCGATCGAAGACAACGGGTCGTGCGCAAGCACCATAAGCCAACTGATCCACCATTTAGGCCGCGAGCGCCGTTTTACCGATGCCGCCCATCACCTTGGGTCGATCTGGTTTCCAAAAGCGCTTGAGAGTCGAGAGGGTGGTGTTGGCTTGGAGGTACCAAATGGCAGCTTGCCTATTCCAGCCTTTACGAATACGGGCTTTGTCAACGAGTTCTAATCCAGCGGTGGTCGCACGCAATCTTGCCATAAATACTCCAAAGGTAGTCAGGGGGGAGAAAATCGAAAGTCTTGGGGTCGAGGGTCGATTCTGGTTATCTCTATATTACTAGGAAGATAATTTATGCAATGGCGCATCTTTGGACCGAAAGACAGATCGAATATGAGCTAAAAGTGAGCTAAAAGTCAACCAAAGGAGAGTTGCAAGCTGATGCGCTATTCCAAAAATTTGGGCGGCTGGAGTCTTTGGCCTCTTTTAGAGCTTTAGTTGCGATCGTCAGATCAAGATTGGGATAGTCGATCATTTACTCTCTTAAAAACGACCGAATCAACCGTATCGTAAAGACCGATAAGATCGGGCTAAATTCCCGTTTGGTCAGGTTTCTACGCTATAAAAGAGTCTGGTTATCCGATGAAAAAATGCTAGGAAATAAAGGGAAATTTTGCGAAGATTGTAACGTGGGACAAATAATATCACCCCCTATTCTAAAACACAGTGACAAATCACTTCTGTCTTCACTAAGGACACATTAACATGACGACATTTTCCCTGGAATCTCTCTACAACTGGTACCGCAATCTTGTTGCAAATCCTAAGTATCGCTGGTGGGTCGTGGGTGGTACGTTGCTCTATGTTCTCAGCCCGATCGATCTTCTCCCTGACGTCTTTCCCATCATTGGTCAAATTGACGATGCAGTAGTCATTACCTTACTCGCAACCGAACTCAGTGCGCTCCTCAAGGAACGTAATGCCACTATGAAACAGAAGAAAGCAAGTACCGCAGCATCACAAAGCGTTAACACTCCGATCGAAGTAAATGCTGTGGAAGTGAAATAGTGCCGTATGTCGCTTTGTAGGATCGGGGGCGTGCAATCTAATCCTGAATGTACTCCCCATTGCTATACAGTGCAATTTCTGCCCGCACAGCTTCTCGTCCAAGGTATGCCGCATGATCTAATCGATCGATTACTGTCGTCCCCACGTTTTCAGACTGCGGCACTTCAAATAGATTCACACAAAGTTCCTTTGCTGTTCGACCTTTGAAGATTGCGATCGGTTTTCGTTTTAAAGAACCAGAACATGGAAGTGGTTTCCCTGTTTTAGGATCACAGGCAATGCCTTCATCATTAATACTATTACTGTACAAATCAGCACAAATTAAACCGGACGATCGATCGAGATAGATCAAGAAATAACCCTTCGGATCGAGTTCAATCTCGCGATCGGACAGTGCTGTATCAAGATTGTTGGCGTCAGTTCTAGAACACGGCATTACAGACATTACCCTAAAGTTAATTATCCCCATACAAGATCAAGTATAGAATAGAGCTACTATTCTTCGACGGTTCCGAGGAAAGATTGTTTATAAATGGATGATCGCAGGAGCTAAATAACGAGTCAGCGTAACTGCATCGACTCCAGATACTCCTCGTGCTTGGGCGGCTTGGCTTCCGGCTTGGGCGTGCCACCAGTTTGCACTTGCGACAATGTTGATCAAGTCGGGGTTTGTGGGTTGGGTTTGTGCTGTGGCGATTAGACCGCCGATTAGACCTGTCAAAACGTCACCACTTCCGCCTCTCGCTAGGGCCGGAGTACCATTGTTGATCACCCAAGTTTTCAATCCATTAGAGACGATCGTTCTAGTTCCTTTTCTTAACAGAATGGTATTAGTTTGAGCGGCTTTTTCGATTGTATTTGTGAGTCGGTTAAGGGACTCAGCCGGATTGGATTCAGTCGGAAATAATCGCTGCCATTCTCCTCCGTGAGGCGTTAGAACTGTACCGGCGGAGCGATCGGTCCAGCGATCGGCGGGAAGAGTCGCCAAAATGTTTAACGCATCTGCGTCTAGGATCAGAGGCAAATCCCAATCGAGCAGGGATTCAATCAGCGCAATAGGTTCTGTCGTAAGCCCACAGCCCACCGCAACTGCCGTATACTTCAACGGGTTCACATCAGGGAGACGTGCGATCGCGCCTTGACCCGTCTCTGGGCAACCGATGACGATCGCATCGGGCAACGCCTGAAGCACCGCAAGTTTTAGAGAATGAGGCACCGCTATGGACAGAAGTCCGACCCCGCTAGCTCTTGCCCCTAGACCTGCCAAAATCGCAGCCCCCGCGTATTGCCACGATCCCACAATCAGGAGAAGATGTCCTTGCTGATATTTGTGCGTGACCTGTGGGCGCTGATGCGGGAGATATAGATCGGCGGTTTCCTGCGTCATCATCTCGATCGGGCTAGGTGTCCCCAACACAGCCTGGATATCAGACGGTGGAATGTCAAAACTGACGAGTTCTGCGTGTCCCAAATAAAGCAAGGAAGCATCCTGCGCGAACGCTAGTTTCCACAATCCTAGACATAAAGTATAGTCAGCTTGGATTGCTGCGCCCAATAGGTTTCCACTATTAGCATGGATGCCGGAGGGTAAATCAATACTCACGATCGGCAATTGCAGGCTGTTAATTTCTGCAATGGTATTGACGAGTGCTGGACTTAACATTCGATCGAGTCCGAAGCCAAACAGTCCATCCACGATCACATCACACGGGGCCAACTCAGCAACACTAGAAACGCGGGCTATTCCCACACTCGTCACATAGCGATAATGCTGGTCCGTCAAGTCTTTGAAGCGATCGCTCGGGCTATACAGCATGACCTCATAGCCAAGCCAATGTAGTTCTCTAGCGACGACCAAGGCATCCCCGCCATTATGTCCAGACCCAAAGACGACACCAACACGCGGATAACTTGTCAGCGGAAAGAGTTGCTGAATCCGCACACTGATCCGCCCACCGACTTTTTCCATCAGCGCAGCAATCGGTAGTCCTGCCGCAAACATTCGGCTTTCGATCGCTTGCATTTGGGCGATCGTCACGATGGGTTCATTCATAATTTATCCTAGCGACTAAAGTCGCGGCTACACAAACAAAGTCCGCCTTGCGCGGACTAAGACTCTATTTTTAACCCATGGCGATGCACCGATGCTACAAGACGCACTACAATATACTCCTGAGCCTAATTTGTTTGTTGTGGAGAGAAGCCCCGTGGAGTCCCGTTATAACCCCGCCGAGATTGAGGAAAAATTGCAGAAGGATTGGGCGGCGCAGAAGCTAGCGGCCACGTCCACCGACAGCAGCAAGCCGAAATTTTATGCGCTGTCGATGTTTCCCTATCCGTCTGGAAATCTTCACATGGGGCACGTCCGCGTCTACACGATTGTCGATGTGATCGCCCGGTTCAAACGGATGCAAGGCTTTCGGGTGCTGAATCCCATGGGGTGGGATGCCTTTGGGTTGCCAGCGGAAAATGCGGCGATCGAACGGAATATTCATCCTGCACAATGGACTCAATCGAACATTGCGCAGATGAAGGTGCAGTTGGACGCGCTGGGGATTTTGTTTGATTGGGATAAGGAAATTGCCACCTGCTCACCGAGCTATTACAAGTGGACCCAGTGGATGTTTTTGCAGTTCATGGATGCGGGATTAGCGTACCAAAAAGAAGCCGTGGTCAACTGGGATCCCATTGATATGACGGTACTGGCCAATGAACAGGTAGACAGTGAAGGAATATCTTGGCGATCGGGAGCGAAAGTCGAACGAAAACAGTTGCGGCAATGGTTTTTGAAAATCACAGACTACGCAGAGCAATTGCTACAGGATTTGAATCAGCTCGATGGCTGGCCCGAAAATGTACGCACGATGCAAGCGAACTGGATTGGGAAATCAACGGGCGCGCAAGTCACGTTTAAAACTGAAGATGGCGATGATCTCAACGTGTACACCACACGTCCTGATACGCTGTGGGGAGCAAGTTTTATGGTGATTTCGCCGGAGCATCCCTTCGTGGCGCGATTGACAAAACCCGCTCAGTCTGGGGCGATCGCAGTATACCAAGAGGAGTCAGCTAGCAAAAGCGAAATCGATCGCACAGCGGAAGGGAAAGAGAAAACCGGAGTTTGGACGGGAAGCTATGCGATCAATCCGGTGAACGAGTTGCGCATTCCTATTTGGATTGCGGATTACGTGATGATGGACTATGGCACGGGCGCGATTATGGCTGTTCCTGCCCACGATCAACGGGACTTCGAGTTTGCGAAAAAGTTTGGCTTGGACATCAAAGTGGTCGTACAGCCGGATGGCGAAATTCTGGATGGAAATACTATTGTCAAAGCTAGTACTGACGGCGGCGTCATGAGTAACTCCGGCCCGCTAGATTGCATACCCGCAGGTAAAGGCATCGGCCAAAGCGTAGAAGCAGCGGTGCAATGGCTGGAATGTCAGGGTAAGGGCAAAGGTACCGTCAACTACCGCCTGCGCGATTGGCTCATTTCTCGTCAACGCTACTGGGGATGCCCCATTCCTATTGTCCATTGTGCCGACTGTGGCGCGGTCCCAGTGCCTGAATCTCAGCTTCCGGTGGAGCTGCCCGAAGATGCGGAATTCTCCGGCAAAGGCTCACCTCTGGCCAATCTCGACTCCTGGGTCAACGTGCCCTGCCCCATCTGCGGCAAGCCCGCCAAGCGCGAAACCGATACTATGGACACCTTCATGTGTTCGTCGTGGTACTTCATGCGCTACCCCGATGCCCAAAACGAAACCGCCGCCTTCGACCCGGCGATCGGCAACGACTGGATGGCGGTGGATCAGTATGTTGGCGGCATTGAGCACGCGATTTTGCACTTGCTGTATTCGCGGTTCTTTACGAAAGTGGTGCGCGATCGAGGCTTAATTAACTGCGACGAGCCATTCAAACGCTTGCTTACCCAAGGCATGGTCCAAGGCAAGACGTACAAAAACCCAAAAACGGGAAAATATGTGATTCCTCAAGCGATCGCTGATCGTGCAAATCCTGTTGACCCAGAAACAGGCGATGCGTTGGAGTTGGTGTATGAGAAAATGTCCAAATCCAAACACAATGGCATTGCTCCTAGCGAAGTGATTGATAAATATGGCGCAGACACCGCTCGAATGTTTATCTTATTCAAAGCACCGCCTGAGAAGGATTTGGAGTGGGAAGACACGGACGTTGAAGGGCAGTTCCGGTTCATGAATCGCATCTGGAGAGCCGTCACTGAATCTGGCGTTACGGCTAATGCAAAATCGATCGCATCTGGCACCCTATCGAAACCCGAAAAAGCCCTTCGCCGCTTCATCCATGTCGCTATCAAAGAAATCACTGAAGATCTCACCCAGGATTACCAATTCAACACGGCGATTTCAGAGCTGATGAAACTCAACAATGCGATCGGGGACTTCACTCAGAAAGATTCCCCTGTCTACGCCGAAGCTATCCAAACACTATTGCGATTGCTAGCGCCCTTCGCACCCCACATTGCCGACGAACTCTGGAAACAGATCGGCAACACGACAACGATTCATCTAGAGTCTTTCCCCGTGGTCGATCCGTCGGCTCTAGTGGTGGATGAACTCACGATCGTCATCCAAATCCTAGGCAAAACCCGAGGAACTATAGAAGTCCCCGCATCCTCTACCAAAGACGAAATCGAAGCCCTCGCAACGGCATCGGAAGTGGCTCAAAAGTACATTGCTGGGAAAGAGATCAAAAAAACGATCGTTGTTCCTGGCAAGCTGGTGAACTTTGTGATCGTACCGTAGTTCTTCAATCGAAGCCCCTAACCCCTAATTCTGGTATGTCCTTAATGACTGCTCAAGAAGTCTATAACCAAGTCATTTATGGTTTACCGCCCATAGAACGCTTGCGGTTGGCTAACCTAATTTTAAATGGAGTTGTGACACGGGATCATGAGGCGATCTACGATCGTGATGATTGGAGTGAGCAGGATCAAACCGATATTATTCAATTTGCGATTCAACAGTCTATTTGATTATCCAGGAATATTTAATAGTGTTTTCAAGGCGATAATTCGATCGCTTAATTTCTCTCGTTCTTCTTTTTCTGGGCGTGTAATTAGTGGGATGGAGAGGCCATCTTGTAGATAAGATGTCGCGAGTTCAACGTCTCCAGCTTCTGCTGAAAGCTCGACAAGTTCAATGCTTGCGGGAAGATTGGGCTTTTGGGTGAGGGATTTCTGGAAGCAGGCACGAGCGTTTGCCAGATCACCTACGGCATAATGGTAGAAACAACCATATTTAAGATAAAAGCTTCCATTCTGCTGCTGGTCAAACTTAATTGCTTGATCAAAATGGAATATGGCTTTGATGTAAAAAGACGGTCCTTTTTCTCTATACGCCTGAGCCTTAAGTATATGAGCAAAGTCATGCTTAGGACTCCTTTTGAGGATATCATCTAGTTTTTCTAATGCTTGATCGGGTTGAGGCTCAGAAATTGAAAGCAGTAACTGTGCGTAACTTAAATTGGAAAAGTCGATCGTTTTTTGCAAATCTGGGAATTGGTTTAGTTTCTTTCTGGATTCTCCAATAACGAAGTAGTATCCACTTTCAGCCAGATCTATATCATCATGATCTCGAAAGAAATTAGCAGCATGAATATAGTTTTGCCACTTATCAGGTTCATTGGTAATTTAAACTCTGGCGATCTCGTCCGAAAATCGATCGCATCTTTTCGTCAGCACGCCTATTTCCCATCCGAAGGCGTCGCACTGCCAGAGTGGGTTCCGGGCGTAGGCTGGTCAGACCAATGGTCCTTTTGGCAGCAAGGCCACACAGGCATCATGGTGACAGATACCGCTAATTATCGATATCCGCACTATCACACCGCAGATGACACCCCCGACAAAATTGACTTCGATCGCTTTACCCGAGTCGTGGCTGGACTCATCGAGGTGGTTTTGGATCTAGCGAAATAGTTTATGCGAATCGCCGTGCTACCCGTGCCATTATGGGATAGAAGTTCCCCTAGGATCGACCCAAATGTCTCCAAATAATGAGCCAACCTCATCTACCTCCAAACCCCGTAAACGTCCTAGATCGATGAAGTATCTGGGTACACGACCTCGATTGTTTATTTCGATCGTGGCTGCTACAGCGATCGGTTTTCTATTACCTACGGAGTTACAGTTCTCTGCACGAATTTTGTGCATTTGGGACGTCGGAATGTTTTGCTTCCTAGGAATTACTTGGTTATTGATGTCCCATACTCCTCCAAAAATGGTACGCCAAAAGTCACAAGAGGAGGATGTGGGAAGGCTCATTATTTTAACCTTTGTTATGGCCTCTGCAACCTTTAGTATTACCGCGATTGCATTCCTGCTCAAAGATACCAAAACGACGACTGGCCTAGTTTTAGCCTCACATGTCCTGTTAGCAATTTGTACGATTGTAGGAGCATGGCTCTTAGTCCATACTATTTTTGCCCTTCATTACGCACGAAGTTATTATAAAGATGGTCGCCTATCGCTTAAGGATTGTCAGCTTCAGAAGTTGAACTTTCCAAATGAGCTAGAGCCAGATTATTGGGATTTTTTGTACTTTTCACTTGTGATTGGGATGACCAGCCAAGTGTCTGACGTGACCATTGTTAGCCGTCAAATTCGACGATTATCACTCTATCATAGTGTTTTATCATTCTTTTTCAATACAGCGATCGTCGCGATGAGTATTAATATTATTGCTGGGATTATTTAGGGCGATCGGGGTTTCAACAATTTGATGCAGGATTTAGTGACCCGATTTTGCTAAAGTGCCTAATTTGAACACTCATGCAGACAAGCATCCATCTATATCATTGTTAGCTGGCTCGGGCATTACACAGACATTTGCCAACCAGAGGCGTAAAACAATAAAAATATTAGGAAACTTAGCTATAAAGTGGCGGAAAGACAAGACTTAATTGCTGGGGCAAACCCTTTATTAACAGTCATAACTATCTAACCCCTATTGAGCCATTCAAATAACTTAACGGCACTATCAACAATACTAATCGAGACCATTGGTGTAGGCGACTTTTAAACTTTATAAAGTGGTGTAATAATCATCTTTACTGTCCGTTCACGGAGTATGGAGGGATGTACGTTACCATTGAGTCAGCTCGCAATATTTTTCCCGAAACGCTGGCTGCGGATGTGGTGCCAGCCACGATTGTCCGCTTCAACCAACTGGGGGTCGAAGATAAATTGGCGCTGATCTGGTTTGCCTATCTGGAAATGGGGAAGACGCTCTCAATTGCGACTCCTGACCCTGTGAATATGCAATTTGCCAGTAGCACACTCAGCCAAATCAATCTGATGGGTTTCAGTGAGCAGTCGCAATTAATGCGTGACTTGGCAAGTCGGACGGATCGACCCATCTGCCGCATCTACGCCACTTGGTCCGTGAATATCAAACTCGGCTTTTGGTACCAATTAGGCAAGTGGATGGAAAACGGGATCATGACCCCAATTCCTCAGGGTTACCAACTTTCAGCCAATGCGTCGGCTGTCCTGCAAGCCATTCGGATTGTCGATCCTGGCCAATAAATTACGATTCTCCGCAGTGCAGTGGTAGATATGGGCTTTGACCTGAGCGGGGCATCATGGAACTTGACGAAGATGGCTACACCCGGATTAAGGTCACTGATAAGGTGCAAACCCCCTGGTTTGGCCAGGATGTGGGCATGAACGTTGCTTGGCGCTTCCTCCTCAATCCATAGAACAAGATTTTCTTTGTTGCCATTGACTTACTTGCTTCTGCCAAGGAGTTGCTCAATCTGAATCCTTAAGTTGCCTTCTTGCCCAGCAGGCAGGCATTTACTACCCTGAAGGGTAGAGGGGCACATGGACGATCGAAACTCAAGGTCGATCGCCCCAAACTATGACAGCTTACCGCTACGAAGCTTGACGATATCCAGGATGAACAATGGAATCAACGAGCGATCGACGATACAAATCACTAAGCTGAATCGCTACCCCATTCCAGCTAAAGTTTTCCTGAACCCGAGTCGCCGCCTGACGCCGCACCTTTTGAGTCCAGACCGTATCACTCAGCAATCGATCGATCGCCTTTGAAAACGCATCGACATCCTGCACCGGAACCAATAACCCCGTTTCTTCCGGCAGTACCGTGAACTTCAACCCGCCCACATTCGAGGCCACCACAGGCGTCCCACAAGCCATTGCTTCGATCGCCACTAACCCAAACGGTTCATAGTGACTCGGAATCACACAGACATCCGCAGCCGTGTAGAACAACGGCAGCCGATCGTGCCCCACTCGTCCTGCGAAGGTCGTCCAGCTTCCAATCCCTAATTCGCCAGCCAACGCCTCGATGCGATCGCGCTCCAGACCATCCACCTGCCCTACCGTGCTGCCACCGACTAGCACCAACCGGATTTTTTCGTTCGGTTGTTCCGTTTTCAACTTTGCCACAGCCCGAACTAAGGTCTCAATGCCCTTACGAGGGTCAAATCGTCCTACATACAACACAATTGATTCCTTCAAGTCTAGATCCAACTGTACCCGTGCTTGATGCCGAGAAATATGCTTAAAATTTTCCGTATCAGTCCCGCAGGGAATAACCTCAACGTTGCCCTTGACCGAAACGAGCGATCGGAGCTGCGCCAGTTCTTGTGGACTCGTCGCAACTACACAATCCCCCTGTTCAAGCACCTGAGTTTCCACCTGAAGACGGGTCGCCGCAATGTCTGGAATCTCCGGCACCGATGCATACTTCACCGCACCTAGAGAGTGATAGGTGTGAATGAGTTGCACATTGTTCTGAGCCTGAAGCTGCAAGCCTACCCACGCAGACATCCAGTAGTTGGTATGAACAAGCGGATAGTTGGTGCCTTCTTTGATTTGAAAAGCATTAAACTCCGACAAAAATTCAGGCATGTACTTAAAAATTTGATCGCGGGGCACAAAGCTTTCCGGGCCTGCACTCAAGCGAATCGTACGACAGTGCGGATTGTGTTGCACAATCTTCGCATCATCCACATGGCTCTTTCGGGTAAACATGTCCACCTGCCACCCTAATCTCGACAGCGCCTCGCCCACTTGACGCACATACACATTCTGACCACCTGCTTCCTCTCGCCCAATATCTGCCGCAGGGTCGCCATGATCCGATATTAGTGCGATCGCTTGACGACGGGAGTGAAGCTTCGAAAATGTACCTTTATTCATAAAGACTCCTTCATTAATGTCCTTCAACAACAGAACAACTCGTGTAGTCATTTCTCATAGACCGTTCTCACACAAAACTCCAGTCCTAGAGCGATCGACGCAAGGCCGGATTGTGCCTGACGTAACCATTTTGCGCACTGCGCTTTTGGATGAGGCTTTGGTACGCTGCTTCATAGCCAGTGGTCATCGATTGGACGCTAAAGAATTCACGGACATACGCGCGGCAAAGCGCCCGATCGATTGTCTGAACCCGCTCAACCGCCGCCATGCATTCTTCTACGGTGTCGCACAGGAAACCCACGTCCGGTCGAATCACCTCTGGCGTAGAACCCATGCGCATTGCAATCACGGGAGTTCCCGCTGCCAGCGATTCAACCATCACCAGACCAAACGGTTCTTGCCAGGTAATTGGAAACAACGTGGCGATCGCATTGCCCATTAAATCGTTTTTCTGAGCGTGATTCGCTTCCCCTTGAAACTGGATTTGGACTCCATCAATGTGCGGTTGAATCTCCGACTCAAAATACTCTACATCCACCGGATCAACTTTTCCTGCCATCTTTAATGGCAATCCTACCCCTTTTGCAATGGCGATCGCATGATGTGGCCCTTTCTCTGGCGACATGCGACCTAGAAATGCCAAGTAAGCAGGTTCTTGGGCTTTTTCATAAAAATTGTGCCGACTAACATCAATGCCGTTGTACACCGTTGAAATGCAATTTAGACCCAGTTCCGCATCCCGCTGTCGATCGGAAATACTGACATAGGGCTGATCTTTCGCATGACTAAACATCTTGCGATTATCTGGGGTAAAAATGCCATGCAATGTATGCAGAGTAGGCGTTTTTACGAGCCTGGTGTAGGGCAGCGCTGCACATCCCATGTGCGAATGAATCACATCAAACTCACTCGCTCGTTCATAGACTTGACTCAACTGAAGCATTTCATAAATGCCATATTCTCTAACGCTTGGATCAAGCCTTAGTGCTCTAGGGTGAACCGACTCTAATTCAGCTAGCGTCGTCGAATCGCCCGATGCAAACAGCGTGACATCGTGCCCTCGCTGGACTAATTCATCGGTCAACAGACTCACCACAAGTTCAATTCCACCATAGGCCGGTGGGGGTACACATTCCCATAAAGGGGCAATCTGAGCAATTTTCATCTCGAATCTCCTGATAATGGACTCAGCACCGATCGAAACCAATACTCAAGCAACCAAACTCAACGCAAAGAACAAACTACACATCACAATATCCCAACGTTCTAGACTGGCACAAACCTACATAGAACGATTGTCTAGACTAGAATAGTGCAAGTGTTTCTACACAAAAGTAGAGTGAGAAACAAGTCTAAAGATAGAGAAGCTAAACATTAAGTCATTATATAAAACGACTGAAAAACAACCATAAATCGTTGCGGATAGACTAGAAATCGAAGCCCATCTTTGGGCCACAGCACGGTTGATCGACCTAGGTGATTAGTATCAAACTTGACAGTTTCAAACTAACGGTTTTAATGAAGTTTGTATGCACGATACAAACGATCGTTTACAGCTACACATCCTCTACAAGTTTCATAATAGTAGATAATGTAAAAAATAGCGAGTTTATGTTATTTAAAAAACCAATACCCTATCCTAGAGAGGATTAGAGCGATTAACAAACTTTGGGTAGGGGGTTTCAGTTTAAAGATTATTGAACATTGTTGAGGAGAGCTAGACGGTTTTGAAGAGGGTTGTCGATGATTAGGTGCTGTTGGATACGTTTACGATCGTGCGATGAGGGTTTGCCGCTGTTTGGTATCATTAAAACGATAGAACGTTAAATTCTGGCTGATTGTCTAGGATTTATGTCTAGAATTTATTGTGTAGCCCTGTTGTTTGATCTCCCTTTTTACTGCCCTCAAGTGACCCCCATGCTGCTGATTCCCCGATCGATCGTCCCCCTGCCGGATCTAAGTTCAAAATTGAGTTCAAGATTCTCTCATTTCATCCGTCAAAGCGGATTGATTTTGGTATTTGTCGGATTTCTGAGCCTCACAAATATGGTCTCCGGCCTCACGAAAGCCGCAGCCGCCCAGAGCAACACCATTAACTATACGAGCACCGACCTAACTGGACGAAGCTTTGCTGGAGAAGACTTAAACGGGGCGATCTTTGTCTCGGCGGAAATGCGGGACGTCAACCTTAAAGGAGCCAATTTAGCCGGGTCCATGTTCACCAAAGCCAATCTTTACGGCGCAGACTTAAGCGACACTGATCTGACCAACTCACTCATCGATCGCGTGACGCTATTCAAGGCCAACCTGCGTAACGCTAATCTCACTGGAGCCACCCTAACCAGCACCCTAATTGACAAAACCGACATCACAAACGCAGACTTCACCGATGCCCTAGTCGATCGCTACACTGTCAGCTTGCTCTGTAAAATCGCATCAGGCACCAATCCAACCACTGGAATCGACACCCGCGAAAGTTTGGGCTGTCGATCGTAAGCTTCGTCAGTCTCACAAGGGTCAATGCTATTGACCCCAATGCAAACCCTCATTGCTCAATGTACAAATGCGCAATCTCAGCCTTGTCTAACGCGATCGACTCAAACCGAACCTTACCGCTCACTGTCACCTGAGTCCCCAGCTTTGGCGGAGTTTGCCGCGTTAGGATCCATATACTCTGACCCTTTTCTTCCAGCTCATACATGACTTGATTCAGCATCGGCGCGATCGCAATCACCTTTCCTGTCACCTGCACTGATTGGTTCACCGATTGGGGATTGAGGGTGGAAACTTCAACCGTGGGCGCACAGCTTGTTAACATCATCGCTCCTGAGCAGAGCGCAATTCTCAGAGCGATCGACCGAAGTAAAATCATTGCATGGGTTAGGGTAGAGAGAAGGTTGAAAACGGAGCGGGATCTGAGAAACTAGAACTGTTCATTAGAAAAAAGTCTAGCCTAGATTTGGCGCATGGTCATGACAGCTCAACTGCTTGATGGAAAAGCCCTTGCGGCTAAAATCTACACCGAAATGACGGCTGAAGTGGCAACACTTACCGCCCAGTATGGCCGCCCTCCCGGATTAGCCGTCCTGATGGTGGGCGATAACCCGGCTAGTGCCGCCTACGTCAACAACAAAGAAAAAGCCTGTCAACGGGTTGGAATCACCTCATTTGGGACCCATTTTCCAACCCAGACGACCCAAGATGAGATTCTCCGCACCATCCAAGACTTGAACCAAGACGATCGCGTTGATGGCATCCTCGTTCAGCTTCCATTACCTGGTCATCTCGATTCGGTGGCGCTGTTACTCGCCATAGACCCGCGTAAAGATGCCGATGGATTGCACCCCGATAACCTCGGACGGCTTGTTCGCGGGGATGAGGGGCTGCGGAGTTGTACCCCGGCAGGCGTGATGAAAATGCTGGAGGAGTATAATATTGCGATCGCCGGGAAACACGTCGTGGTGATCGGGCGCAGCATTTTAGTGGGTAAACCCCAAGCGCTGATGCTGCTTGAGAAAGATGCCACCGTGACGATCGCCCATTCCAAATCAGAAAATCTTAGTGCGATCGCCCGTGACGCGGACATTCTCGTGGCGGCGGTGGGCCGAGTGAATCTCGTCACCGCCGAAATGGTCAAGCCGGGAGCCGTGGTCATTGACGTGGGCATGAACCGGATTACCCGTCCAGACGGCAAAAGCCGACTCGTAGGCGATGTGGATTTTGAGGCGGTTCAGGCGATCGCAAGCTTTATTACGCCTGTTCCGGGCGGCGTCGGGCAGATGACGGTGGCCATGCTGCTGTCAAACACAGTACTGAGTTATCGGAAAAGGTTTGAGAAATGAGGGGAGCATTAGAATCGCAATGAATCGGTCGGTCAGTTAGGTAGCGCTTTCCCCTATGATTTGTAACGTGATTCCTTCGAGTGATTCATACTAGAGATAGAGGCTCGATCGAGAGGCTGACGCTGAAGGTTGAATGAGATTTTAAGGCTGGTTTTGTGCATATTGTTCCTGTATTGGGTCTGTAAGGGAGAGTTGTGAAGATGGTTGCGATCGGTGAAAAGGTAGGACTAAAAGCCTTTGACTTAAAAGGGTATTTGAGCGAGAAACAAAAACTTGTCGAGACGGCGCTCGATCGATCGCTGCCCATGAGCTATCCCGAAACCATCTTTGAATCCATGCGCTACTCGCTACTCGCGGGCGGAAAGCGTCTTCGCCCCATCCTTTGCCTCGCCACCGCCGAACTCATGGGCGGATCCATCGAACAGGCCATCCCCACCGCCTGCGCCCTCGAAATGATTCACACCATGTCTCTTGTTCATGACGATCTCCCATCTATGGACAACGACGACTTCCGGCGGGGCAATCTGACGAACCACAAAGTCTATGGCGATGCGGTGGCGATTTTGGCGGGCGATGGGCTGCTAGCCTATGCGTTTGAGTATGTGGCGCGGGAAACGAAAAATGTGCCGATCGATCGGGTGCTAGATGTGATTGTGCGGTTAGGCCGATCGGTGGGCGATCTCGTCAGCGGTCAAGTGGTGGATCTTCAGTCCGAAGGCAATCCAGACATTCCCTTTGAAACCCTTACTTTCATTCACAATCACAAGACCTCTGCACTGCTCGAAGCCTCGGTTTTGACGGGTGCGATTTTGGCCGGGGCGAGCGAGGGCGATCGCACTAGGCTTTTGCGTTATGCCAAGAATATTGGTCTAGCCTTCCAAATCGTTGATGACATTCTTGATATCACGGCCACCAGTGAAGAATTGGGCAAATCGGCGGGCAAAGATCTCACTGCCGAAAAAGCGACTTACCCCAAACTCTGGGGACTCGATGAATCTCGCCGTCAAGCGCAGGAATTAGTCAATCAAGCGAAGGCTGAGGTGTCGGGCTATGGTCCTAAGGCACTTCCGCTGATGGCGATTGCTGATTACATCACGGCTCGCAAATACTAGGTTCGTTCGTAAATACCAGGTTCATCTCCGCTATGCAATCCCTCGCTGCCGTTTTCCACAATCACATTCTTATGGTGGCGATCGCAGCTTGTCTTATCGCCCAAGCCAGCAAAATCGTCGTCGAACTCATTGTCCACAAGAAGCTGAATCTCCACGCCTTTGTCGAATCGGGTGGGATGCCCAGTTCTCATTCAGCCTTAGTGACTGCTCTAGCTACTGGAATCGGGACGACTAAGGGACTTGAAAGTGGGGAGTTTGCGATCGCGGCGATTTTTGCGACCATTGTGATGTATGACGCGACGGGCGTGCGGCAAGCGGCAGGCAACCAAGCCAAGATTCTAAACCAGCTTCTTGAAGAGCTATTCACGGGCGATCATCACCTCACCGAAATCCGGTTGAAAGAGCTACTTGGTCACACGCCTATTCAAGTGTTGATCGGCGGCATCATGGGCGTAGTGATTTCGCTCATTTCAGATGCGAGTCTTAGCGGCAGAATGGCCTGGGTTCGATCGTTCTGGTTTGGCTAAGTGCTATCCCTAAGACATATCCCTAAGACAACCCTAAACTGTGCATTTCCTTCACCTCAAAAATTTCTCCATAATCAAAGCGAAACGACTCTGGATGCCGAATCACCTCAAAGCCAAGCGCTAAGACCGTCTCCGCTGTGAACGTCGCGATCGCCAAAATCTCAAGCTGATGAGGCCGAAGCTTAGGCCGTTGGACAAAATAATCTCGTCGTGCAAAAAACAGATCCTGATCGCGGGGTACCACTACATGATTAAGCCGATGCGCCTCTTGAATCGGACGAATGTAGCGCACGAGAAAATCCTCCTGACTGCGCTGAAGGTCGCACAAGCGCTCATGCTGCTGCCAGCTCATCTGAAACACCATCTTCACCAATTCAAACCCCAAAATATAGGCCAACACCTGATTACGATGATCGAGCCTGTCGATGCGTTTAAACAGAGATGGGGATTTGAGATAGCTGTGCTGAACGACGTGGATATAGAACTGCCGCAGGTACTGCTGCGTCACCTCAGGCGTAATCGTAGTCGCAATGTGAAACCGCTGAAGATATTGCTGGACTAACGCCTTGAGTTCTCGATCGACAAGGTTTAGGGACGGAGTTGGGGCATTAGGACAGGTTTCGGAAAATTCGGCCAGCCGCAAGGAGGATGGCATCGATGACTGTGCTAGTGTATTTCCTGGGATGGAGATAGACACTGGAGTGGACATCATTGGAGTAGACATCACTGAGAACCTAACTAAGTGTTTGTGCGCGGGATTCGCGTCAGTCTTTACATCGCCTTCATAGTTTAATCATGAATAACTTGGGGAACTTATGCAATATTTTCAGGAAGCCCAGCCTAACAGCACTGACTTGATGCCTGTAAGATGATTAACGATATGATAATAAACGATATCAATCTTGATCGCTAATATTGTGACAGTGCTGCGAGACGATTGGTAGAGTCCACGACAATACCGTATCATTTTCAGAGGAATTTAGAATGAGTTCAGTCGATTCGATCGCTGTTAATTGCGCTGTGGAGTGTGTCGCAGGCTGCGTCCTCGGCGAGCAATGTCCCAATCTAGAATTTAAAGCTCAAGCCTCTGAATTTATCCAATCGACCTCCCTTGATAAGATGCTGGAAATGGCCGAGGCCGCCATTCAGCGTCGTCGGCTAGAACGCGCCTCAGAACCGCCGAAATGGGTGATTCCAGACGATATCTAGCCCAGATGTAAGGGATTTCATGTTGCGTCTTTCGCATGAAACCGATGTAGAACTATCATCGATTGCGCTATTCTGTTCCTAAAGTTGCATTTTGGAGCGTCAAGAACTCCGGTAGGGGGATAGATTTGTGATAACGCGGGCAGTCGTAAATGGACCTTGACCCTTCTTTGGGTGGGCGTGGGGTTAGGCCATCTGATGACCAGCCAAATTAATGCAAACTGGTCAATTGGGGCCTATGGAAGTGTGTGGGTGCGTTGATCTATGCGACATCACCCTCAACTCCTCTGGGTAATACACAGTTCTTCCAGTATCTCGGGGTTACTTCGATCGTGAGGACAGTTCTCGGTGGGTTTTGCTTAAGGACACCCACAATTAAAGAATTGGTCGGGGAAAAGACGGCTGTTGCACTGGGGTATTAGGGTATTGTGACAAAGATAAATATTGTGCGATTAATGTAATGTGCCCTACATGATGTTTTTGATTGCCGATCGAATCTATGGCGAACTGGGAAAAACTGTATTGCGTAGAGACAATATCCTGAAGAAATCGTTTAAGAGTCGCTAAGTTTTCCGAAATAAAAGCGAATGTGCCGTCTGGCGGTGGAAGGATAAGCGATCGCTTCCATCGGACAACTCACCCCAATTCAAAGCCCCCAGAATTAGGGTTTGGGAGCCTTGAGTCTACGGAATCACCTACCGTAAAACCGATCGCAGAAATGCCCACTTATCGGCTGCTTCTTCAATGATCTTCTTCGTTGGCTTCCCTGCGCCGTGACCTGCTTTCGTCGCGATCCGAATGAGCACCGGATTATCGCCTTTGTGAGCCTTCTGCAACGCCGCCGCAAACTTAAAGCTATGAGCTGGAACCACCCGATCGTCATGGTCCGCCGTCGTCACCATGGTTGCCGGATAGCGCGTTCCTGATTTCAAATTGTGTAAGGGAGAGTAAGCGTACAGCGCCTTAAACTCTGACTCCGACTTCTCCACATCGCCATACTCGCCCTGCCATGCCCAGCCTATTGTAAATTTGTGGAACCGTAGCATATCCATCACGCCCACTGCCGGAAGGGCCGCACCGAATAGTTCAGGGCGTTGGGTCATTACCGCGCCGACGAGCAACCCGCCGTTACTGCCGCCTTCGATCGCTAACTTGGGTGACGAGGTATACTTCTCCGAAATCAGCCATTCCGCTGCTGCAATGAAGTCATCAAACACATTCTGCTTTTTGAGTTTCATTCCCGCCTCGTGCCAAGCCTGACCATACTCACCACCGCCGCGAAGATTCGCTAACGCATACACCCCGCCCATCTCCAGCCATACCGAGTTTGAAACCGAGAAGAACGGCGGTAATGACACATTGAATCCACCGTAGGCATACAGCAACGTTGGATTCGTTCCATCAAGTTTCAAGCCTTTTTTATAAGTGATAAACATTGGGACTTTCGTCCCGTCTTTACTGGTGTAAAAAACCTGTTTTGTTTCATAAGCCGAGCCATCCACCTTTACGTTGGGCTTTCTGAAGACGTTACTGTTCCCCGTTTCAACGTTGTAGCGATAAATTGTGTTCGGTTCCGTGAAGCTGGTGTAGCTATAAAACGTTTCCACATCCGATCGTTTTCCACCAAATCCATCCGCCGATCCCAATCCTGGAAGCGCCACATCACGCACTAGAGTTCCATCTAAGGCATAGATTTTCACCTGACTGTGGGCATCTTTTAAGTACGATGCAACAAACTGGTTACTGAGCAAGCCCACGCCTTTCAGGGTTTCGTCAGTTTGCAAAATAATACTCTTCCAATGCTTAGGGTCTGGGTTTGCAAGATCTATTGCAACCACGCGACTTCGAGGCGCATCCAAATCCGTCTTCACCCAAAACACCGATCCGTCATTATCAATGACATCAAACTCCGCATCCCACGTCGAGATCAACTCCACCACCTTTGAATTAGGCTGCGACAGATCTTTGTAGAACACGAGATTTTTTCGATCGCTGCCCTTCCATACGCTAATGATCAGATACCGACCATCTTCGGTCACACCGCCGCTAAAGCCCCATTCTTTTTGATCCGGGCGATCGTAGACTAGTACATCTGCCGACTGCGCCTCCCCAATCCGGTGATAGTACAATTTCTGATAATAATTCACGGCCTCCAGCTTGGTTTTTTCATCAGGTTCTGTGTATCGCGAGTAATAGAACCCCTTCCCATCATTCGTCCAAGACGCACCCGAAAACTTCACCCACTTGATCTCATCACTGAGATCGTTTCCCGTCACTACATCCCGAACTTTCCACTCTTGCCAATCCGATCCCGACTTTGATAAACCATAGGCCAGTTGGCTCCCATCATCCGAAATCGAAATCCCTGAAAGCGCGACGGTTCCGTCACTGGACAAGGTATTAGGGTCTAATAAAACTCGGGGTTCAGCGTTCAGCGTTTCGATCGCATACAGCACACTTTGATTCTGTAATCCATCATTTTTATAATAGAAATAGCGTTCACCCCGTTTGAACGGCATCCCATATTTTTCATAATTCCAGAGTTCCGTTAAGCGTTTCTGAATTCGTTCACGATCGGGTAATTGATTTAGATACTCAAACGTCACTTTATTTTGCGCATCAACCCAAGCTTTCGTATCGTCAGCATCCGGATTTTCGAGCCAGCGATAGGGATCAGCAACCTTTACGCCATGGTAAATATCAACTTGATCAACCGTTTTGGTTACAGGATACGTCATAGCATTACCTACAGTTTGAGTCATGAGAATGAATAAAAGGACGATCGCAAGAATGATTGTAAAGCCAACGGACGATCGAAAAGATTTAGAATTCGGCATGAAGAACCCATGAAACTCCAGCATTATTTTCTAGTGTAAACCCAAGACCGAGCTGATGACAGACGACCCGAAACCAATCGACGCTCAAAATCTTTTATAATGAAAAGCGATTCTTGAGGAAGCACGCCATGCTGAAATACCTCGAACCCCTCGACTGGCTCCCCACCGCTGACGATCTTCCCGAATCGGATGAAAACCCTGTGGATAGTGAAATTCAAGAAACCCTGCCGAACCTTCTTAAGTTCATTTTGGCAGCTATTTTTGCAGATCGATCGGATTGGTTCTTCGGCATCGACATGGGCGTTTACTACAATCCTGATGTCCCAGCCATCGTACCGGACGCCTTCCTCAGTCTCGGCGTCGAAACGATGAAATCTGAAGCGCTGCGATCGAGTTACGTTCTTTGGGAAGAAAAAGGCGTTATTCCTCAACTTGTTCTTGAAGTGGTCTCCCAAACCTATCGAGGCGAGTACACGACGAAAAAAGACCTCTACGAAGATCTTGGGGTTTTGTACTACATCGTCTACAACCCCATTCGCAAACGAAAACCCAGCTTAGAAATCTACCGCTTGATCAATGGAAAATATTTACCTGTCATCGGCAGTCCAGTGTGGATGCCAGAGATTGGACTCGGCATCGGAAAGGAGAAACATACCTATCACGGCAGACATCGCGAGTGGCTTTTCTGGTACGACGACGAAGGGAAGCGTTATCCGACGCCCCAAGAATTGATAAATCATGAAAGACAACAGGCAACCGAATTCAAAAACCAGTTTCAAACTGAACAAGAGCGATCGCAACGCCTAAGCGACCGGCTCCGTGAACTTGGCATCAACCCCGACGAGATTTAGCTAAACCTCAGTCCGTCTGCGCGTGATATCGATCGTGATCTTGCCGTTAAAATCTGGAATCGGCGCATGGAGCTTATGCAATTTTACCTGAACTTCTTGCACCTGCAACTCCTCTAAAATACTATCGGCAATGGCCTGGGCCAGCCGCTCCACTAGAGCAAACCGCGACGTTTTCACCAAGGTCTGCACCCGTTGAATCACACTTCGGTAATCCAACGTCTCATCAATGCGATCGGACAGCCCCGCCGATCGCACCGCCACCTGCATTGCCACATCCACCTCAAACCACTGCCCTAGCACCTGTTCCTCAGGCAAAAAACCCGTAAACCCATAGCACCGAATCTGCGTCAACCGAATCCAATCCATACCCTCATCATCCCTAAAGCCTGATCTCCAGTCTCACTTCATCTGTCGCCATTCTCCATCCGTTAGCTATCCTTCGGCCCCCAAGACTCCTTGGGTGGAATCGGTTCCACAGGACGAAACTCAACATAATCGGAAGAATCGTCATTCACGGGAGGACGATTCATGGGAGGACGGCTCGAAGCTCGACTCGGCGCAGGTGCATCATCATCCATCGGACGACGACGTGGACGCGGGACATCATCCATCGACTGCGGATTCATGCCCATCGGATTCATCCCACTTCGATCGCCGCTATCCCGCCCTCGACCTCGGCCCGATGGGTTATCTGACGCAGACGTCCGCTCTGGAATACTGCGAATATCCTCCCCAAACTCGTCCCGCCCCGGACGCCGCCCACGATCCCCATCAGATGAGTCTTGTTCATCGTAGCGAGACTTACGACGAGGGCGATCTTCCAAAAACCGATCGCGATCACTTCGTCCAGGCGATCGCGCATCCGCCTCATCCCGGCCACCCCGGCCATCCCGCATTTGCCGACGAGAACCGCGATCGTCCATGGCGGTATAGTTCTCTTCCACCCCTGCCCGATAACTGCGAGGACCTCGATCATCATCTCTAAACGGCATCCCGCCCGACGACTTCATCGGAGACTGATCTGGCGTCCGACCATTAATCGCCTCCAGTGCCAGGGACACAAACACCCCAGTGAAAACCACCGACTGAGCAGAGTGCAAAAAGCCACCAGTCAAGTCCACTAGATTCAGAATGCCCGCCGCTAAAGCCAGCGACGCGTAAATAACATCTGAATCCCGCTTATATCCGGGCTTAAATTTCTCTAGAAAAAATAGGAATATCGAAAACAGGACCAAAATGATCCCAATCAGGAGTGGAACGGGGGTACCGAAATTCACAGTGAATTCCTCTTAATGCGCATGAGTGTAATCCATGTTAACGAGATTCTGGACGGTCCGGACATAAAAATCCGATGGTTGGTTCAATACTAAACTCGAAAAAGCCTCAGATGCATATCGCACCTGAGGCCCTCCGACAGAAATGAAGCCCATTCCTATCGACGCGTCACTTTGTCCCGTTGGCTGATAAAGACGAGAAAAATCGTCGCTGGAATGACAATGATCACGACGCCTGCAACCAAGCTCCACATGAAATTCGCTAAAGAAGGAGTCATAAATCCCAATGCCTATTTGAATAACCGCACCTGGCAATGATTCTAGGGGAAAGCGGAGACGAGGGGAAGCGGTTGTGTCGTAAGTTACGCTCCGAAGCCTGATTCATCGCCGCCAAGACACCCCATCAACTTGCCCTCAACCCGCGTCAATTAAGCCTTTAAGCCACCCTAATCTCCAAAAATAAGCCACTCAATCCTTTCTAACAATAGTTACAATAGTTAACAATCTCAAAAAATTACATCCCGGTTGCCGATACAATAGAGATACAGGAAGCTAGAATTAAGATTTAGAGGAATGAATATGTCTGGATTGGAACTAGGGGCTACGGCACTGAGCGTCCTGATGGGGTTCATGACGTTTATGTTTATTTTCCGCATCGTCTTGACCTGGTATCCTCAGGCGGATCTGTCTAAGTTCCCCTTAAACATTGTGGCGGTCCCGACGGAGTGGCTACTGGTTCCGGCACGGAAGATTATTCAGCCGATCGGAGGTGTGGACATTACGCCGATCGTCTGGGTCGGGCTATTTAGTCTTGCGCGGGAGATTTTGTTGGGGCAGCAGGGATTGATTACCATGGCTCTCCGATCGCCCCTTGCAGGCTAACGCTGAATCAGCAATCTAGACTTCAACTTTAAAAAGACCCAAACTCAAAAAGACCCAAACTCAAAAATTTTATGGATGCCTTCGCACCCTCTGCACCAACTTGGACTGACAAAGCATCTCATGTTCACACCTTTTGCTGCCCCACATGCGGCAGAAGCAATGTGGAAGCCTCTCAAAATGTCTGGATCAACCGTCGATCGCCTGTCTACAGTGAGAATCAAAAGCGGAAATGGCAGGAGTTCTACCACTGCGAATGTGGCACCGCATGGTGGGCCTGGAGTAACGATCGGCCCCCGTCTGAACTGGGGGATCGTCCCCCGCGAGAGTCCGATCGTCCGGTTTCAAATCCGTTTGATGATTGGTAGATGGGCCATAGACGTTCGATGAAGTGAAGCTGTGAGATTGGTTAATATTCTCATCTAAGAATATTAACCAATTGGAATACCTCCTCTTAACCTTGAAATGCGATTCTGAAGCTGTTCTAGAAATCAGTTCATTGTTTTAGGATGAGGCTATGAGTTTGAGCGTCGATCGGTCACCCGTCCCCATTCCAAACTTTTTTTCTTGTTATTGCGGCATCGCGCATTCGACTGAACCGAGTTCGACAGGGCAAAAAATTCGCAGTGTTAGCTTTACCCTGATATTGCTGATCGTTTTGTTTGGGTTCGAGTGGGGCATTGCGCTATGGAGCCACAGTTTGTCGGTGCAGGCGGATGCTGGGCATTTGGTGTTTGACATGGTGGCGGTGGCAATTACGCTCTTCGCGCTGTGGCTCGGAGAACGTCCGGCTGTCGGACGTGCGACCTTTGGGCATCAGCGATTGGAAATTTTGGCTGCGTTGGTGAATGGCGTGGGACTGCTGTTGGTTGCCGCTGCGATCGCCGTAGAAAGCTGGGAACGACTGAACCATCCCCATGATGTCTTAAGCTTGCCCATGGTGGCTGGGGGAACGTTGGGACTCGTCGTAAACAGCATTAATCTTTGGATCCTTAGACAAAATAGCCGCCATGATTTAAACCTGCGGGCGGCGTTTTTGCATACGCTATCGGACGTGGCAAGTTCGGTGGGAATCATCATTGCGAGTTTGTCGATTCATCTTTGGCAATTTTTGTGGATGGATACGCTAACGGGGTTTTTGGTGGCTGGATTTACGGCCATTAGTGCAGTGCCACTAATCATAGATAGTTTAAGAATCTTTTTGGAATATGCACCGAAAACCATAGATCCAGAAGCGGTCGAACAACGATTGCTCGATACGCCAGAAGTGGAGTCTATAAAATCTCTCAAAATCTGGCAAATTTCTAACTATCAAACGGCCTTGTGTAGTCATATTCAAGTTAGCAATAGCTTAGAGTCAGCTAGTCGCGATCGGTTATTAAAATCGATCGAAAAGGATTTAAAGTCTGAATTTTCTATTCAAGAAATTACGCTTCAAGTCACTGGTGTAGGCACGCTAGATCCACTGGTATTGCATCCACTCTTTCAAAGATCGTTAATAGATATTGTGATTTAGATGACTTCTGAAAATACTCTAAAAGTGATAAGGTATGAAATATCTGCTAATGGTTTGGGTTGGATCAAGTTTGTTTTTGGGGATGGCAATTGTTGGATCTTTGCCCGCACTTGCTGAACTTCGGTCCCGGTCATACGTCATCACGATTGTGCGGGAAAAAGAAATCTCTACTGCGAAATTGCAGGCTGAATCGATCGTTCAAACTGAATTTAGCAGTGGGTTTCTAGACCCAAGGGTTACGGAAATGAGAGTTGGAGTTTCGGGCGAATGGGCAGGGCAAATTCTGCCACTGGTCCAGCGTCAAATCACTCGCGAGAGTTGGCTGAAGAATCCAAGAGGAACCTTTTCAAATGGATCAGTTTGGAACAGTCAGCAATTGCTAGATGGACGATCGAAAGTAGGTTCAGCTAGAGCACGTCCGCCGATCGTCAATCCTTCAAGCTCTATCCCTCGATCGGAACGAGAAGATAACTTTTACCCGAACCGTTAGCGCTACCCATTGAATTTGCACACTCAGATTTTGTTTTAGTAAAATTTAAGCCAGGACTAATCCCTATGTTTGAACGATTAAGTCGATCGATGCGAATAATATTGTTTTTCGCTATTGCCCTAGTGACGGTTTGTGTTGTTGCTGTCGGTTCGACCTTGGCCACCGCAGAACCCAGCATGGCCGTGAGTCAGCCCACCCAAACTTTTTCGGGTGTGGATTTGACATTTCCTCACGAGTCCACTCCGATTTCGTTGACGCATCAAGAACCTAACTTCTACCCGTAGTTGATGTTTAGTTTCTGAAATTGAATACGACTCAATGCTACGGACCTCTCAACTCTACAATTCTTAGGTCTTATTTATGAATCTGTTTCTAACCGGAATTCCGAAGCGAATTTTCGCAAGTTTCTTGTGTTTAGTTCAAGTCCTGTTTTTCACCGTTTCGCCTTTTGGAACTCCTTCGGCCTTGGCCGCTGGAAAGGGCGTCAATGTGATCATCATGATCGGCGATGGCTTGGGTTGGGAAGCCGCTCGCGCCGCCGCCACCGCAAAAACTGGAAAATGGTACACCTCCGGTAAAGGCGAAGGACTCGCCATGCAGACCCTCACGGGCTACACCTACGCTACTACTTACGGAACCACTGTAGGTGGAGCCACTGGAGGCACAGCTCTCACTGGAACCAACGCTATCACTGGGAAAAGCCCTGTTATTCCTGGCTTTCAGTTTAACCCTGCGTTCAATGCCGGAACGCCTGTCCGTAAAGCCGAAGCGACCGCTAACGTAGCTTGTCGAAATGGCGCAGGAACGACTTCCAACGGCGGCAACATTGTCGGGTACGAACCCAGCAAAGGCGGCCCGAATCCCTGGACGCCTTTAAGTCCGGCTGTTGCGGCGGCGCAAGGCTTCAACCCGGAGTACATCAAATGTAGCTATCCGGACTCGGCCAACACCGCAACGACGCTCTACACCGGAGTCAAGAGCTACAACAATGCTACGGGCGTGGATCTCTATGAGCAAAACTCAGAAACTATCTTAGAAACGGCAAACAAGCTCGGCAAGTCTACAGGACTCGTCACCTCAGTGCCCATCACCCACGCAACGCCTGGAGCTGCAACGTCTCACGTTAACCGTCGATCGAAGTACGACAGTGACTATCCGGTGCTCGATAGCATCTTGCAACAGGCCATCCGTAAAGATCTTCCCGATCCTTACAGCCCCGATCGTAAGGACATCAAGCCCTTTATGCCCACTGTTCTTCTCGGTGGTGGTCACCCCCTTGATTTCCAAAACGCGACCAACCAAACTACGACACAGCCTTCGGGTGACGGCTATGTCTATATCAAGCCTTCCACCTACAACCAACTTAAGTACAACCCTAGTAACCCTTACGGCTATACGTTCCTAGAGCGTGATGGCAACGTTACTTACACCAACGACCTGAGCAAAATCAAAGACGGCGGCGCTGAATTGCTCAAAACCGCTGCCAAGCTCGATCCGAATAAAGGCGATCGTCTCTTGGGTCTTTACGGCGCACGCGGCCAAAACGGAAATCTTCCGATCGCAACGGCCAACGGAGACTACAGCTCCACGGGCCTAGATAACTTCGCAGTCTATATCAGCGCAGGATCGAGCGCCGCAACCACTAACGGGACTCAAATTCCTAAGCCAGACACCGTTCGCCCCTTAGCAAACGGAATCGACAATGGACGAGGCGAAACAGCGGCACAGTTCATCGCTAAGGAACGCAAAGCAAATCCAACTTTGGCCCAAATGACACAAGCTGCGTTGACCATGCTAAACAAAGATAAAGATGGCTTCTGGCTCATGGTTGAAGGCGGCGATATCGATTGGGGAATCCATGATGACAACATTGATAACATCATCGGAAATACGATCGCATTTGACAACGCTGTGAAGACCACCATTGATTGGGTCGCCAAAAACGGTGGATGGGATAAAAACGTCTTGATCGTCACCGCTGACCACGATCATTACATCACCCTCAACGACACCTTCCCCAAGCTCTTAGCAGCTAACGGCGCAGAGTCACTCACTTACACGCAACATACCCCAGCGACGGCAGGTCACTTCTTCGGATCTGAACCCACTCTCAAGTACGGTTGGGGCAGCCACACAAACCGCATGGTTCCGGTCTACTACCAAGGTAAAAAGCTGAACTTGGCAAAGTACATCGGTAAGACGGTGGATTATGTCGATGCTGTTCCTGGCGGCAAAAGCACGAAGTATCAACTGCCCGGTGTGGCCAATGCAGTGGACCAAAGCCACATTTACAAAGCCATGTTAGAAGCGCTCAAAGCTTAGTCAAGCCCTAGTCAACCTCTAGTTTTAAGTAAAATCTTAGCCCCCATGCGTTTACCGTTTGGGGCTTTTATTTGGGACGAAGATCCAATGTGCGATCGTTAGTTAATACCCGATCGGGCTGAACGACAAGCTTAGGTGAGGATTTCCCAACAGACCTTTTCTAAAGGGAACAGCTACACTATAAGGACACAAAATTACTACACAAACACCCCGAAACTCCCTATGCAAAGCGGTTGGCGGATTGGCGCACTCTTTAATATCCCACTCTTCATCGATCCGTCTTGGTTCCTAATCATTGCGTTTCTGACCTTTCAGAATGGCGTGCTTTGGCAGCAGCGCTACACGAGCTGGAGTCCAACGATCGCCTATAGTGCGGGTTTCGTTATGGCACTGCTGCTGTTTGCGTCGGTGTTGCTCCACGAATTGGGTCACAGTTTGGTGGCCAAGTCGAAAGGAATTCAAGTCTCCTCGATTCGTTTATTTCTGTTTGGCGGCGTTGCGTCCATTGAAAAAGAACCCAAACTTCCCGGCGACATGTTTCAAATCGCCATCGCAGGGCCACTGGTTAGCCTTGCGCTCTGGATTTTGTGTACGGCAGCGGTCGTGATCATTGCGCCGAAGAGCACCATAGTGCTTGTCATTCTCAGCAGCATTGCATCACTTAACCTGACGCTCACCCTATTCAATCTCATTCCGGGTCTGCCCCTCGATGGCGGTCAGATGCTGAAGGCGATCGTTTGGAAATCCAGCGGCGACTATCTAACAGGCGCACATTGGGCGGCAAAGACGGGACTGTGGCTCGGCTGGGCGATTTCAATCATCGGGTTTGCGGACGTTTTGGGCGTGACCGGAAGCCTGGGACTGCCTGAGTTGGTTGGGTTCTGGGGCGTGCTCATTGGCTGGTTCATGCGCCAAAATGCTCAGAACGCCGATCGCCTAACCGATGTCCAAGAAGCCATGATGAAACTGGACGCGCAGTCGGTGATGACCCGCGACTACAGGGTTTTGGACGCTGAGATGAACTTGCACCAGTTTGCCGAAGAGATGGTCCTCAAGGAAAATACGGGAACCACCTACTTTGCGGCATCTGATGGACGATACCGAGGAGCCGTGTCGGTGGATATGCTCCAAACGGTTGAACGAAGTCTCTGGAATAGCCAAACTCTTCGAGAACTTGCCACACCACTGTCAGAGTTGCCACACATTGCCGAAAGAACGTCTCTTGCTGAGGTGATTCAGCGATTGGAAGTGGAAAAGCTAGAGAAAATTACGGTGCTGACGCTTTCGGGTGCGGTGGCTGGGATGATCGATCGTGGAGATATCACCCGCGCCGTCAGTCAGCAAATGGGCTTCGAGATTTCTCCCAATCTTGTCACCCAAATCAAAACCTCCGGCAACTATCCCCCCGGTCTCCAACTCTCTCGCATCGCAGACAGCGTGCAGGAGATTAAAGCGGGAGAGGCGATTCAAGCCGCAGCGCAACAAGAGGCCGCTGCAACCCCTGTGCTTTCTGGTCCAGATTCTAGTACGAACCTTTAGTGGGTTTTCATAATCACAAAGTAAGCATCCCGAACGGCATCTTGTTCGGGATTAAACGGGGTCGGGGCGATCGCATTTTGAGTGACAAGTCCCCCGAAGGTTACGGTCCCGAAAACTGCGATTTTGCCAAAGTACAGCATGTGGTTAGCTTTTGAGGGTAGGTGTCGCTATATGCATCGGTCTTGACGCGGGTTTCCGTTTCAAGACTTTTCCCGTTCCACCGGAAAACCGATTTGCTGCCTGCCCTCTCGCCTAGGACGATCGGTTTACCACTAGTCGCGAGCGTCAGGTAATACATGCCGCTATCGGCCATGACTATGCCCAAGGTGCTGGGAGTAAGGTTCTATGTTTACCGTCAGGTCGAAGGTCCGAACCGTTCTCGATCGCAGCACTGCCACCCGCTAGGACTGATCGATCGCCACTTGGGTATGTCCACCATCGGTGGTACCATTGTCCACGCAATCTACCAAAATTTATATCAAAAATATTTAGTCTTGATGAAATCTTTACGGCATGTACAGATCTTAATGCCCAAGTCTCACCCAGGGGCGATCGGACTAGTCTCAGGGCACTATAAAAAATCGGTTGTGCTATTAATTGAGAATTAAGGCTGAAACGCTGGGGTTCTGAATAGAGGAACGGCTGCGGATGGATGGCTTTTACTGGGTGAATTATGACGATCGACCTAGATCTCAACTTTGCATTGAACTGGACGATCGGGTGTCTGTGCTTTTATTTCGGCACTAAGCTCGGGCGGGTAATGCTGCGCAAGGGGGCGACGGCAAACGATTTGTTTAAGGGCAAAGAATGGCTGGCGATCGTGGCGATCGGACTGTATGTGGTGCTGCTGCTAATTGCAATAAATTTGCCACAGCTCAAAAATTTTCCCTTGGAGTGGCGCTTCTCGGGGATGCGAATTACATGGGGGATTATCCGCAGTTTGCTGTGTGGGGCGTTGGGGATGGCGATCGCCATTAGCTGGCGGACGGCGAGGGTTCAGCTTGGAATGATTGGGGTCGTGGGTATCCTGGGTCTACTGGCTTTTGTGAGCGTTGAATCGCACTTTCTCGCTCCTATTTATTCACGACTGGCTCATAATATTCGCCCTAATCGCGTGGTTCGGCAAACGTCTGCGAGTAGCTGCGCTCCGTCGGCCTTGGCCAGTATTTTGCAACGTTGGGGAATAACGAGTGCCACCGAAACCGAAGTGGCGCGAGCTGCCGGGACCAGTTTGATGGGAACTTCGATGCCCCAAGTGCTCCAAGCGGTGAAAAGCTTTGGGCTGAGCGGAATGGAGTTGAAGCCGACCTGGGAGCAAATGCAGCAAATCAATCGACCGGGTGTGCTGGCGGTTTGGCAGATTACAGATGCGGGTGAAAAGCTGCCCCATGCAGTGGCGCTTATGGCGATCGATGGCATTAAGGCGATCGTGGCCGATCCGGCGACCGGAAAGTATCAATCCTACACTCAAGCTGAATTCGATGTGATTTGGCGGGACGAATATCTACCGATTTATCGATCGACGGACTTGGCTTTTTCCAGCAATACGGCCCTAGGCTATCTCCAAAAACTCGGACATTTCGGGTCTTTGACCGAGGCGGTGCGATCGTTCCAAGAGGCCCACGATCTGAAGGTGACGGGCCAGTTGGATTCGCTCACTTTGCTGATGCTCTCTGGCATCTTTATCCAAGAAACGCCTACCCTCAAGGTGAAGGAGTTTGAAGCGTCGGTGATCCAATATATGAAGTGCGGCGATCGACTGGACCGTTGTCCCTGGTGATTTTAGATATTTGAGACCCTTTCAGTTTTATTGAATTCGTATGGTACTAATATTAGTCCTCAGCCGTTGGGGTTCATGTATCCTAACAGGTAGCTAAATATTCTAATGAGAACTATCCGTGCTTGACCTAAAACTACTGCGGGAGAACCCCGATCGCATCCAAGCCCAGCTCAACCGTCGTAACGGCAGCTTCGATATTCAGCCTATTTTAACGCTGGATACAAGTCGCCGCGAACTCGAACAAACGCGATCGCACCTTCAGACCCGCAGTAACGAAATCGGCAAACTCGTTGGGCAAAAGATGAAATCTGGCGCTAAACCGGATGATGCGGAAATCCTCGCCTTCAAGGCGGAAGGCAACCAAATTAAAGCAGAACTCAGCGAACTTGAACCCCGCGAAAAAGATCTCAAAGCCGAACTCGACAGGCTTCTCCTTCAGCTTCCTAATCTCCCGAGCACCTCTACCCCCGACGGCAAAAGCGAAGACGAGAACGTCGAAATTAAACGCTGGGGCGATGACCATAAACCCAAACACGCCGTTTTGCCCCACTACGAAATCGCTGAAAAACTAGGCATCATTACCACCGATCGCGCCACTAAAATTTCCCAAACCCGTTTTATTGCCCTCCTCGGAGCTGGAGCCGCTCTAGAACGAGCCTTAATCCAGTTCATGCTCGATACCCAAATCGACGCAGGCTATATCGAAGTTATGCCTCCGCTCTTAGTCAACTCCGACTCCATGATCGCCACCGGACAACTGCCAAAATTTGCTGAAGAAAGCTTTAAGTGTAGTGACGACGACCTGTGGCTCATTCCCACCGCCGAAGTCCCCGTCACCAATCTCTACCGTGATGAAATCATTGATACGACGGAACTGCCGATCAATCATTGCGCCCATACTCCTTGTTTTCGTCGAGAAGCTGGAAGCTATGGCCGCGATACCCGAGGACTGATTCGCTTGCATCAATTTAACAAAGTCGAACTGGTCAAACTGGTCCGCCCCGAAACCTCCGAAGCCGAACACCAAACCCTGCTCAGCCATGCCGAAGCCATTCTCGAAGCTCTAAGTCTTCCGTATCGCACCATGGAACTATGCAGCGGCGACCTTGGCTTCGGCGCAGGCAAATGCTATGACCTCGAAGTGTGGCTCCCGTCGGCCCAAGCCTACCGCGAAATCTCCAGTTGCTCGAACTTCTACGATTTCCAAGCCCGACGGGGAAATATTCGCTTTAAAGAATCTGGCCATAAAGGAACGCAGTTTGTCCATACGCTAAATGGCTCAGGACTCGCCGTGGGGCGAACGATGGCCGCCGTGCTAGAAAACTACCAACGATCGGACGGTTCTATTGCCATTCCTGAAGTCCTCAAACGGTATTTAGGCCGCGATACACTATGAGAGAGTAGACGGAAAGCGGGAGTTGAGCGATGGCATACAGCAATTTTGATATTGAGAAGGTCGAAACTGAACTCGGGATTACCGTTGATTATTCAAAAGATCTGTTTCAGGACACCCTTCCCGTGAGTCCGTCCGCTTGGCTGAGTCAGACCCTGAGTATTTTTCTGCCTATGGGGACAACTTTAACGACCGAAAAATCACGATCTGAGTTCATTATTGCCCCGGTTCTCGGCGATGTTGCGCATCAAACCCACGAAAAAGTTCTGCTATTTTCTGGTAACGAATTCAATGTTGATGTCGATCGAGGACTGAATGGCTTCTGCGACTTTTTGATCAGCAGGTCCAGTGATCCGACTAAAATCCAAGCCCCTGTTTTGATGATTGTGGAAGCTAAAAAAGAAGATATCTTTAGCGGCGTCGGGCAATGCATCGCCGAACTCGTCGCCGCCCAAATCTTTAATCAGCACCGCAACCAGCCCAGATCTCGTCTTTATGGAGCTGTAAGCAGCGGCAGCAACTGGAGATTTATCGTTTTAGAGGGTACTACGGCTTATCTCGATCGCACGGAGTACTACATTTCCCAAGTTGATAAAATTTTAGGTATTCTTCTTTATGCCGTGCAGTGAGGCTAAGGGCCAAAAAAGGGAGCTGTGGCAGCTCCCAAACTTTTTAAATCGATAGACATTGAGACCAATAAGTGCCCAGCCCTATTCGGCTGCGCCACCTGCATCTTCAGCGCCGCCCTTGCCCGCTTCGCCTTCAGTCTCGTCCAGTCGGTTGTCATCAAAGCGACGACGGTTGCCGTAACGGCTATTCGTCGTGCGCTTCCGGAACTTGCGTGCATACGCCAAATTACGCAAAGCTTTTTCTCTTTTTAAATTGCGGCGTTTAGCCATGGTCTTCCTCTACTTTGGGATTGCGCCCGAAAAATTCTCACAGTGGTTCACGATACCACGAATCCTTCGTCTCAGTGTCCTTAAAATTTCTCCAAACTGAGTTGCAAATCATAGAAACCGCTAATGAATCGCTACAGAAACTCTTAAGTAAAGCGCATCGACTTCCTGATATGATTTCTATTGAACTGGTCCGCGAGGAGCGGAATCGGGCTTGGAGTGCGGCTGAGAGGTCGAGTTCTGAGTTGGATTTGCGGGATGCCGGACATTGGGTTGCGATCGGCAAGTTCTAAAGATTGATTAAGAATTAGGAATCTATTTTTTGAATTAGTCTGCGTCCTCTGCTATCGTTCGTGAAGGATTTCACATTTCACAGGAAGGGAGATTATGTCTTACGCGCAAGCGAGAACTCAGTCCAAAGCCGGGTACAATGCCGGGGTTCAGGATTACAAGCTTACTTACTACACACCTGACTATACGCCAAAGGATACAGATATCCTGGCCGCGTTCCGGATGGTTCCTCAACCTGGCGTACCGCCAGAAGAGGCAGCAGCAGCAGTCGCCGCTGAGTCCTCAACGGGTACTTGGACAACGGTTTGGACTGATTTGCTGACCGACCTCGATCGCTACAAGGGTCGTTGCTACGACATCGAACCCGTTCCTGGCGAAGATAACCAATACATCTGTTACATCGCTTACCCCCTCGACTTGTTCGAGGAAGGGTCTGTAACCAACCTGCTGACCTCTTTGGTCGGTAACGTGTTTGGTTTCAAAGCGTTGAAATCGTTGCGTTTGGAAGATTTACGGATTCCCGTCGCTTACCTCAAGACGTTCCAAGGACCTCCTCACGGGATTCAGGTTGAGCGCGATCGTCTGAACAAGTACGGTCGTCCGATGTTGGGTTGTACCATCAAACCCAAGCTGGGTTTGTCTGCGAAGAACTACGGTCGTGCAGTGTATGAAGCACTTCGCGGTGGTTTGGACTTCACCAAGGATGACGAGAACATCAACTCTCAGCCGTTCCAACGTTGGCGCGATCGGTTCTTGTTTGTTGCAGATGCAATCCACAAGGCGCAAGCTGAAACGGGTGAAATCAAGGGTCACTACTTGAACGTGACCGCTGGTACGTGCGAAGAGATGCTGAAGCGTGCTGAGTACGCTAAAGAACTCGAAATGCCCATCATCATGCATGACTTCTTGACGGCTGGCTTTACCGCCAACACCACGTTGTCTCATTGGTGCCGTGATAATGGCGTTCTGCTGCACATTCACCGTGCAATGCACGCCGTGATTGACCGTCAGAAAAACCACGGGATTCACTTCCGCGTCTTGGCGAAATGCCTTCGGATGTCGGGTGGGGACCACATTCACACCGGAACGGTTGTGGGTAAACTTGAAGGTGACAAGGCTGTTACCCTCGGTTTCATCGACCTCTTGCGTGAAAACTACATTGAGCAAGATCGATCGCGCGGTGTGTACTTCACTCAAGACTGGGCGTCCATGCCTGGTGTGATGGCGGTTGCTTCTGGTGGTATCCATGTGTGGCACATGCCCGCACTGGTCGATATCTTCGGCGACGACTCCGTTCTTCAGTTTGGTGGTGGTACGTCTGGACACCCTTGGGGTAATGCGCCGGGTGCTAAAGCGAACCGCGATGCACTTGAAGCTTGCGTCCAAGCTCGTAACGAAGGTCGTGACCTCATGCGTGAAGGCGGCGACATCATTCGTGAAGCTTGTAAATGGTCTCCTGAATTGACAGTCGCTTGCGAACTGTGGAAGGAAATCAAATTTGAGTTTGAAGCACAAGACACCATCTAATGAATGGTTGGGATGCGTGGCATGAATTTTCCCTTTCTACTGAGGGTGAGGGATAACTTCACCCTTCCTGAAATATGGATCTCAAGCAGATTGCGAACGATACAACTCAAACATTAATTAGCTACTTGACCTATCGTGCCGTTCGAGTGGTTTACGAACAACTGGATGAAACAGATCCGAAACGTGCGTACTGGCTTCATCAATTTGCATCCAGCGAAAGCATTAAGGATGGTGATTTGTTTGTTGAGAAGCTCTTTCGGGAGCGCCAGGATTTAGCTTTTCGGGTGCTGACGGTGCGGGAAAGTTTGGCGGTGAGTTTGGCGGATTTCTTGCCGGATATGCTGCGTTCAGGAATGAGCGAGGCTAATCTACGGCAACGATCGCAGCAGTTGGAGCGCATGACACAGGTGAGCGTTGAAGGAGAAAGCCCTGAGCAAGAGCGTCCTAGCATTCACGATGATCTTTGACTTTTTACTCTTGATTTTTTAACTACTGATTACTGAGAAAACTCATGAAAACTCTGCCTCTTGAGAAGCGCTACGAGACTTTTTCCTACTTGCCTCCTTTGACCGATGCGCAAATCGCTCGTCAAATTGAGTACACGATGGAACAAGGCTATTTCCCTTGCATCGAATTCAACGAAAATCCCGATCCTAAACAGTACTACTGGACGATGTGGAAACTGCCTTTGTTTAAGTGCAGTTCTCCCCAGGAAGTGCTGTCTGAAGTGCAACAGTGCAAGTCGGAATTTCCGAAATCCTTCATCCGCGTTGTCGCATTTGACAACATCAAGCAATGCCAGGTGATGAGCTTCATCGTTCACAAACCGGGTCAAAGCAGCAACAGCGGCGGCGGCTATCGTTACTAAGATCTAAGTTTAGATCTTAAAGGTTTTAAAATCTTAAGAGTCCTTCAGAGAGAACGATCGTTGTTTCTGAAGGACTTTTTTAATAGTCTTAAATGAGGGACTGGCCATTTGAGCAATTGCAATGCGATCGCGATGACAGTCAATTTATGAGTAATTTTGGATGGTTGTACCAACTCTGTCTAACCGACCGAATTTTTTAGCCAGGTAAACGAAAAAGCACTGCCTTGCTGAGATTCAGGTTCTATCCAGACCGTACCGCCCTGACCTTCAATAATTTTTTTGACGACTGCTAGTCCGATTCCAGTTCCTTTGGTTGATGCAGTTCCAGACAAAGTTTGGAAAATTCTGAAGATTTTTTCGTGGTGTTCTGGATTGATTCCTGGACCGTCATCGGTTATGGTAAATTTTAGCATAGGTCCTTGATCAACGACTAAGATTTGAATGTGGCCGTTGCGTCGATCGTGATACTTGATTGCGTTATCAATGAGATTAGAAATAACTTGCTTTAGGAGCAGCGACTGAGTTTTGGTCGTTGGCAAATCATCTGCAAAACTGATCTGAAACTCGGGTGATGGAGCAAGCAAATCCACGATTTCCTCTAATAGCTGGCTAATATTGACAGTCGTTGGGATAACATTTTCTCTGCCAACTCGTGCATATTCCAGTAGCCCCGTAATGAACCCACTCATTTGCATGACACGAGATTGAATTAGACTTAGCTGCTGTTGATTTTCGGGGGGGAGGTTACCCTCTAAGTCACCTACAATCCACTCGGCCAAATTAGCAATGCCCCGCAAGGGAGCTTGCAAATCGTGAGATACAATATGTGAAAATTCATCCAGTTCTCGATTGCGCTTCTCTAGAACACTGGTTGTTTGAGAGAGATGGAGGTTGGCTTGTTCAATTTCTACAAGGCGGTAGTTCAACTGATCTTCGATCACTTGTTGATGAGTGAGCGTGGCTCTTAAATCGGACAATAATTCCGCTTGCTGAATGGCGATCGCCATCGGAATCGCGAGTTCTTCAAGAAAACTTAACTCATCAGGCCGCCATTCATGAACCGTTTCGCAATAATGTGCAGCTAACAACCCCCACAATACAGGTTCATTAGACGCTGAAAAATCTTGGAATACGATCGGAACAACTAAAACGGCTTTGACGTGAAGTTCACGCAGAATTTGTCTGCGGCTATCGGTTAACTGAGCTGACTCAATGTCTGAAATAACAAGGTTTTGACCCTTCAAGTACTCTTGTATTGGAAACGCTTGATCAGGTTGTAATCCTGGATTCTCGATCTGATGACCGATCATCGTAGGCCACTCCTCCGAAACAGACTCGACTACAATTGTTCCGTTCATCTCGTGATCGAGGCGGTACACCAATGTTCGATCGCAGCCGATGAGTTCACGCGTCCCCTCAACGGCCACTTGCAAGATTTGGGATAGCTCAACTAGACGACTGATGCTTAATGAAATACGGGTAAATAATTCACGCTGTTGCCTCTGCCGATCGATTTTTGACTGTAGCGCTCGTTCTATCAAAACATTAGTGACCGATCGGACTAAGGTTTGAGAGGTCAGTTGCCCTTTGACAAGATAGTCTTTGACGCCCTGTTTCATGGCCTCCACAGCAACTTTCTCGTTTCCTTGGCCCGTCAACATAATAACGGATGGAATACACTCCAACTGTTTGGTGAGATTTTGGAGGAAATCAAGTCCGCTAGCGGCTGGAAGTAAATAGTCCAGCAAAATCAAGTCTGGGCAGTTTACTCCGCATTGTTCAATCGCCTCTTCCGCTGACTCACAATCTAATATGTGGCACTTAAACTGATCTGAAGATTCCAAATATCGACGGTAAGTAACCCGATCGGTTTCTGAATCATCAACGATTAATATAAGACAGTTTGAATTTAAATTGTGAACGTAATTTTCAGTATCCCGATTCTTTGTTTGAGTTGTCATAATTAAGATCTACTGAAATGATTTGTACTAACATAACCCTGCATGATATAAAGTCTCTTCATCGTTTGAGATACTCTTTTGTCGGCAAGACCGTGACCGTAAACCAGTACTCTATAAGTGTTTGGACTGAATGACTCAGTTCGGTAATGTTCATAGGTTTTAGCATATAGCTATTAACGCCGAACTGATAGGAGGTTTTGATATCTTGGGGATTTGCAGAGGTGCTGAGTACGACAACTGGAATGGTTTTGAGGTGTTGACTATTTTTGATTACGGTTAACACCTCTCGCCCATCTGTTCCGGGTAGGTTGAGATCCAGCAGGATTAATTCAGGATTTGAGCCACCGCTCAGCTCACTATATTTTCCTTCTTGGTTCAGAAAATCCAATGCGTCGTCTCCATCAATGCAGCGCTGAATACTGATCGGAAACGAGCTTACCCGATCGATAATTCGACTTAAGGTTTCAAAGTCTTCATCGCTGTCTTCGACGATCATTAATCTTGGGGCTGTGCGAGAGGGTTTCACGATGCTTGCCCCAGGGTAAAGTAAAATGTGCTGCCTTGACCCATTGTCGATGAAACTAGAATAGTTCCTCCATGGCGCTCGACGATTTTTCGGGCGATCGTTAGACCTGCGCCTGTGCCGCCCCCATATTTGTTGACGGGATGCAATCGTTTAAAAATCTTAAAGATAATTTCTGAATGTTTGTCCCGAATCCCAATTCCATTATCTTTGACGAAGAAGATGGTTTGGGCAGACGTTTTTTTCGGAAGTTTGATGAACAGTGGGCTAATTTCATTTGCGCTGATTTCACTTTCTAAGAGGTACCCAATCTCAATCTGCTTTTTATCTTGATCATTATACTTAATTGCATTGCTGATTAAGTTTGTAAAAAGCACGTTGATTTGCGATCGATCGCAGTTGATGATTGGCAATGGCCGGGGAACTTGGAAGTTAGCATCTCCGGGCTGGCTAACTGTGAACATATCCAAGACATTCTCCAACAACACTCCCATATCAACGGGTTGGAAAATAAGCTCAGTTCGATTAATCTGCGAATAGTGCAGCAACGAATTGATCAAGTCTTCCATTCGCTGGGTGAGACGCATGAGGGTCTTTATTTTATGATTTCCATCTTCTCCCAACTGAGTTCCATAGTCTTCAATTAAGAACGTGGAATAGTTAAAAATACCTCGCAAAGGTTCTTTGAGATCATGAGAGGCCACATAGGCAAAGGAATCCAATTCGATGTTGCTCCGCTCAAGCTCTGTGTTGATCAGTGCTAGTTCATCGGATTTTTGCAGGACCACGCCAATGATGCTGCTGCGCAGTTCTAACGCGGCCTCAATTTCACATGTTTTCCAGGGCAATGACTTAAGCTGTACCGTCTCTTTCCAAAGTTCAAAGGACTTTCTCGGAGCAATTCTCCGGCCTCTCCCGGTATCAATACCGATCGCTTTCGTGGGTTCGCCTGCCCAATTAATGGTCTGAATGACTTCTGGGCGAAACCATAGGAGATAGATTTGTTGGGCACGGGAAATCCGCAGCGCAATTAGTCCGCTAGCAACCGCTTTATAGGGTAAAAGCTCTGGATAGTCGGTCACTAAGGTATTGGTGCTATAAATTGCATCTTCGCCAATCTTTTGGCCCACCCATTGCAATAACCCCTCGATCATTGAATGAGGAGGCGTGTCCCCAAATGATTCAGTCTTCGTACTTTCACAAAACACAACGCCTGACGATCCGGCTAGCTGCATCAGGTCGGTTGGGTTTTGGTTAAGTCCCTCTCCAAGCGTTCGGCAAATGGCGATCGTATTTACAAATCGGTTGTGAACGGCCTGAAGTTTCATCTTGTAATCGAGGTCTTCTGCATCCGCTTTCGACCCTATTTGGAGGGAGAGAACCTGCCCTAGAAATTCACAGTTTGTACGCGTTTCATAAGAAAGGCTCTTGGGCGCATGATGATGGCAGGCAATCAAGCCCCAAAGCTGCCGATCGCGTAAAATGGAAATCGACATCGACGATCGCACGCCCATGTTCTCTAAATATTCCGTATGCAGCGGTGACACCCCGCGAAGCTCTGACAAGCTCATGTCTAGCGGCTTTCCCGTAATAGGGCTTAGGCTGGGTTTGAGGACGACAGGCTTGGCCAACACATCGGGGATAATCCGCAGGGGATTAAGTCGATAGAGTTCCATCGCCTGTTTCGGAATATCCGTCGCTGGGAAGTGCAACCCCAAAAATGATTCGGTGCCTTCACTCGTCACCTCAGCAATCACATGCCCCGAACCATCCTCATCAAAACGGTACAGCATCACCCGATCGAACTTTGTGACCTCGTAAATGGCCATGACGGCTTGGCGCGAGAGTTGAGCGAGAGAATGAGCATTTTGAAGCTGATTGATGGGCGCTCTAACACACTTGTAAAAGTCAAAAGCGCTCATCTCTGGATGCTGAGCCGATCGTTCCATTTCCAAGATAACGACGCTATCACTTCGATGCACCAAACATTCAAAGCCCTGGGACGTCCAACCAATCGTCAACATCAAACGCAGGACACTAACCTGTTCAAACTCCGCGTCCGCACAGCTCAGAACAGACTCAATCTGCTCGTGAGACAGCAACATCAGTAGCGGCTTCCCTAAGATGTCCTCGGGAGTGTGACCTAGAAACGCCTCTGAATTATCACTGACCTGTAAGATGACGTGATTGTCTTGCGCAAAGGCGATCAAGACACCATGGGGTTGAATCACGTTTGCAATATGAATCGGTTCGCGATCGCAACTTGTCAACGTCAAGTCTGATGTAGCAAGATCAGGGTCAGTGAGCGTCGCAATACGGGCTTTAATTTGTGAGATCAGATCTAAAGAGGTCATGCTGTGCATCTAAAATTTAGTTCAGATTCTCCTACTATTATTGCATCGATTCATCACTAAAACCGACAAATTTCTGGCTGCGTCTATACCAGTATTACTCTTTTACATCTATAGAAATTCTTAAGATTGTTTTATTTGATCACTACAATGTTTCGCACAGACTCCATACCAATTTTTGAAAAACCGACCTTTTAGCGATCGTCGAAAATTGACCTTTTCTGTAAATCTTTGCAACGCTTGCTCTTGCTGATGGTCGTATGTAAATATAGTTATTAACGAAGTAATTCATTTAATTATTCTGCGATCAGACCTGTCCGACGTTAGGGCATAGCCCAAAAGGAGAGCAACACATGGCTCTGGAGCCTTGCACGGAAAGTCCCGTCAAAATCAATACCAACCCGGTTGTGCTGAAAGAACGCGGGCAGCGAGAAGTATTTTGCGGCTTGACAGGAATTGTCTGGTTACATCGCAAAATGCAGGATGCGTTTTTCTTGGTGGTCGGTTCTCGCACCTGCGCTCACCTCATCCAATCTGCGGCGGGCGTGATGATTTTTGCTGAACCTCGCTTCGGGACAGCGATTCTCGGTGAACGGGACCTTGCGGGTTTGGTTGACGCCAATGATGAACTCGATCGCGTCGTGAATCAATTGCTCGATCGGCGTCCGGACATTGGCACCTTATTTTTAGTGGGATCGTGTCCTTCTGAAGTCATTAAGCTCGATTTGGCCAAAGCCGCAGAACGTCTCAACCAGCAGTTTTTCCCGAAGGTTCGCATCCTCAACTACTCCGGTAGCGGTATCGAAACCACCTTTACTCAAGGGGAAGATGCCTGTCTGGGATCGATGGTTCCGGTTCTTCCTCAGGCAACGAATGAACCTAGCTTGATGATTGTCGGAAGCTTGGCCGATGTCGTCGAAGACCAGTTCCAGCGGATATTTGACAAAATGGGAATCGGTCCGGTGTACTTTTTCCCCCCACGCCGAGCGGCTAACTTACCGCCTGTGGGAAAAGCGACCAAACTCCTTCTCGCCCAGCCCTTTCTCAGCGAAACCGTCCGATCGCTCGTCAAACGCGGTGCAACGCTTCTCCCTTCGCCTTATCCGTTAGGTGTGGAGGGAACGACTGCGTGGTTAAGAACGGCGGCAGAGGCTTGGAACATTGCTCCAGAGCAGTTTGAAAGTGCTATAGCGCCGTCGGTGGCTCGGGCCAAGATGGGTCTAGATCGCTATCGTCAGGTGCTAGAGGGTCGTAAGGCATTTCTCTTCCCTGATTCGCAGTTAGAGATTCCACTCGCGCGGTTCTTGTCAAGAGAATGCGGCATGAAGCTTGTCGAAGTCGGGACCCCTTACATTGACAAAATGTTGATGGAACGTGAAATTGAGTTGCTGCCGATCGGGACTGCGCTTTCAGAAGGGCAAGATGTCGAGAAACAACTCGATCGATGTCGCGAAGCCCGTCCGGACATTACCGTTTGTGGACTAGGACTTGCAAATCCCTTGGAAGCCGAAGGGATGGCGACTAAATGGTCTATTGAACTCGTTTTCTCGCCGATTCAGGGCTATGACCAGGCGGCGGATCTTGCAGAACTCTTTGCTCGGCCCCTCGAACGACGGAGACGGTTAACGGTTTAGACCTAAATTGTTTGATGTGTCTGACGCAAGAAATACCCACTTCACCACCCCACCCTTGAACTATGGAATTGACTCTGTGGACTTACGAAGGCCCGCCTCATGTCGGAGCGATGCGAGTTGCGACAGCGATGGAAGGCGTTCACTATGTGCTTCATGCGCCTCAAGGTGATACCTACGCCGATCTTTTGTTCACCATGATTGAGCGCCGCGATCGTCGTCCTCCTGTGACCTACACGACGTTTCAAGCGCGGGACTTAGGAGGGGATACGGCGGAGATGGTGAAGACGTCGGTGCGCGAGGCGTACGATCGATATAAACCCAAAGTCATGCTTGTGGGCGAAAGCTGTACCGCAGAACTCATTCAAGATCAGCCGGGATCGCTGGCCAAGAGTATGGGACTTCCGATTCCGGTCGTGAGTTTGGAATTGCCTGCTTATTCTAAAAAAGAGAACTGGGGAGCTAGTGAAACGCTCTATCACTTAGTTCGCACCCTACTACTGCCTCTTGTTCCACCGCCTAATACGCCTCGAATCAAACGCGAGGCGACTGTTCGGCCTAAGGCAAACATCATTGGTCCGACAGCGTTAGGGTTCCGGTGTCGGGATGACATTCAAGAAGTGCTTAAGCTGCTTGCGGAAGTCGGCGTGGATGTGAACGTTGTTGCACCGATGGGTGCTACGCCGGATGATCTGATGCGTATTCCGGATGCGGATTTTAATATTTGTCTCTACCCTGAAATTGCTCTGACAACTTGCACATGGCTTACCCGTAGCTTTGGACAACCCACCGTCAAAACCGTGCCGATCGGCGTTGGGGCGACCCGCGATTTCCTGGCTGAAATCGGTCGTGTGGCGGAGATTGATGTCAGCGAGGCGTTAGAGCGATCGCAGTCCGATACGCTTGGACTCTGGGGCGCGGCGCGGTTGTCTTCGTCGGCTGAAGCGGTTGCCTCACGGTTGCCTTGGTATTCGCGATCGGTGGATTCGACCTACCTGACAGGTAAGCGCGTCTTCATTTTTGGCGATGCCACTCATGTCATTGCTGCCGCTCGAATTGCCACGGAAGAACTCGGATTTACGCTCGTCGGGGTGGGGACCTATAGCCGAGAATTTGCGCGGGAGGTGCGTGAATTGGCTAAGAAACACGGGGTTGAGGCGGTGATTAGTGACGACTATTTGGCCGTGGAAGCGGCGGTGGCTGAAGCGGCTCCCGAGCTGGTACTCGGAACTCAAATGGAACGACATATTGCCAAGCGTTTGGGCATTCCTTGTGCAGTGATTTCGTCGCCGATTCATGTTCAAGATGTTCCTGCGCGCTACTCGCCTCAAATGGGCTGGGAAGGCGCAAATGTCATTTTTGATAGTTGGGTTCACCCCCTCATGATGGGGCTAGAAGAACACTTGATCGGTATGTTCCGCGAAGACTTCGAGTTTTCCGAGGGGCACATGAGTCATTTACATACTGCCTCTGCGAGTGCTCCTGAACCCGTTAGCCAGCCCGCAAACCATGAGCCGATCGCCTCGCCAGTTGCCGCAAGTACTATTGTTCCGACTAGTCTTAATGGCACCGAACATTTACTATCGTGGAGCGAGGATGGTGAAGCTGAATTGAAAAAGATTCCGTTCTTTGTTCGAGGCAAGATCAAGAAGAACACCGAAAAATTTGCCAGCGATCGAGGCATTACTTCGATCACGGTAGAGACCCTCTACGACGCAAAAGCTCAAATTGGTAAATAGGGCTGCGCTAACATCAGTTCTCATTAAAATCCATCTCTCGTTAATCTTTTTAGGAGTCAATTTTGGTAGTTGCACAAGCTCATCCACCTTCCATTACCAAGTGTGAAGACGGCGAAGGAAGCCTTCAGGTTCATCAAGATCCTGGCATGAATATTGAAGGTGCTTTGGTCATTGCGGTCTATGGTAAAGGCGGCATTGGGAAATCTACTACGTCATCTAATTTATCCGCTGCATTCTCGCATTTAGGTAAGCGCGTATTGCAAATTGGCTGCGATCCCAAGCACGACAGCACGTTTACGCTCACTAAGAAAATGGTTCCAACGGTCATCGACATTCTCGAAACCGTTGATTTTCACTCTGAAGAACTTAAGCCTGAAGACTTCATGTTTGAAGGCTACAACGGCGTCATGTGCATTGAAGCAGGCGGGCCTCCGGCTGGGACAGGCTGCGGCGGCTATGTCACAGGCCAAACTGTCAAACTCCTGAAAGAACACCACTTGCTTGAAGATACAGACGTTGTGATCTTTGACGTGCTGGGTGATGTGGTTTGCGGTGGATTTGCGGCTCCGTTGCAACATGCTCACTATTGTTTGATTGTCACAGCCAACGATTTTGACTCTATCTTTGCTATGAATCGAATTGTTGCAGCGATTCAATCCAAGGCAAAAAACTACCGCGTTCGCTTAGGTGGAATTATCGCGAACCGCAGTGAAGGTACCGATCAAATTGATAAGTTCAACGATCGCGTTGGCCTGAAAACGTTAGCGCACTTCAAGACGGTAGATGCTATTCGCCGCAGTCGCTTGAAAAAGTGTACTGTGTTTGAAATGGATCCTGAACCAGAGGTTTTGGAAGTTCAGAAAGAGTATCTTAAGCTCGCAAAAGGGATGCTAGAGAATGCAGAACCTCTCTACGCAGAACCTCTGAAAGATCGCGAAATCTTCGATTTGCTCGGCTTCGACTAGTAACGGATAAGCTATTTTGAGCTGCGGCCAGTACAGTAAGAAAGTAGACTAGAAAAGTCCTCGTGATGCGGGGGCTTTTTTAATGATCTTTTGTTAGAGGTGTTTGTTATCAAAAGTAGATTCTTGATGCGATCGCATGATTTACGCTACTTCCTTTGCAATAATTCCTAATAGAATCGACACCAGCAACTCCAAATTTGTGGGGACTGCATAGACGTTGGTATCGCGGTAGAGGACCTTGTTCGATCGGTCTAAGATCCCGAACTTCCATACATCCCCTGTTGTTACTGCACCATAGACTCTAGGAGCGATCGAGGTTGTCCACTGATCTAATGCAATCATCTCCGCTCCAAGCTGTACAAACCCTCGTGCAATGTCTGCGTTCTTTGCTTCAATAACTAACAGTTGAGAGTCACTTTGAATCAAATAGTCTAAGTTACCTCGCAGCCAATTACTCACATTCACCGCATATTCAATCTTGATTTTTTGATTCAGAAGACTACATACTTCAAATAAAATTGGCGAAATTAAGGTTTCCCGTCGTGCTATGTCTGTCGTCACATCAATTAACTGTAGTCCGCGATTAATCCGTGATTTCAACCCTGACAAAAACTGAGGCGATCGCAGCGCTTTGGGCAAATCTAAATTTTGACTTTCTAGCTTCACACCCAATTCAGCAAACAACTCCTCTGGATCAGCGTTTAGCTCAAAATATTTACTAAAGGTATAGGTCTGATTGAGATCAAGAATTGAAGGATGACTCATGGTGTGCAAGTGGCCAAAGGATTATCGTTTAGCGTAGCGCGTCAGGACTCCCGATCGATCGTACAATTGATCGCTACCCAGTCTGCTAAACCTTGTGCGATCGCCCATGACCTACGTCCCTCTCCACCACAAATATCGCCCTCAGACTTTTGCCCAGCTCGTGGGCCAGGAGACGATCGCCACCACGTTGTCCAATGCATTGCTCCAAAACCGCATCGCCCCTGCCTATCTCTTCACAGGCGCACGCGGGACCGGGAAGACTTCTAGTGCGCGGATTTTTGCTAAGTCGTTGAATTGTATTCAAGGCGATCGGCCTACTCCTGAACCTTGTGGGGTTTGTGAGGTTTGCCGGGAAGTTGCACGGGGTGGGGCGCTGGATGTGATTGAGATTGACGCCGCGAGTAATACTGGAGTCGATAGCATTCGCGAACTCATTGAGCGCGCGCAGTTTGCACCTGTTCGTTGCCGTTATAAAGTTTATATTATTGACGAGTGTCATATGCTCACGTCAGCGGCATTTAATGCGTTGCTTAAGACGTTGGAAGAACCGCCCGATCGCGTCATCTTTGTCCTAGCGACGACTGATCCTCAGCGTGTGTTGCCCACCATTATCTCGCGCTGTCAACGCTTTGACTTTCGGCGAATTCCATTGGATGCATTGGTGCAACACTTAGTGCATATTGCGAAACAAGAAGAAATTTCGATCGCACTGGATGCCTTGAACCTGATTGGCCAGATTTCTCAAGGCGGACTGCGGGATGCAGAGAGCCTGCTGGACCAACTGAGTCTTTCCGCCGAACCCGTTACGGCTGAAAAAATCTGGGATTTGGTTGGCGCAGTCCCAGAACGGGATCTCATGGCTCTGACGAAGGCGATCGCTCAAGATGATGCTGAAGCTGCGCTTGATCTGACTCGTAAACTCATGGACCGAGGAAGGGAGCCGTTGATTGTGCTGCAAAACCTAGCTAGTTTTTACCGGGATCTTTTGATCGCAAAAACGTCCCCAAAGCGTAATGATCTCGCCGCCATTACCCCTATCACTTGGGCCGAGATGACGGAGTTTGTTAAAGCTACGCCGCTGTCCTGGGTGCTGCAAGGCCAGCAGCATCTGCGATCGTCCGAAGTCCAGCTCAAACACACGACCCAACCCCGTCTCTGGCTAGAGATCACCCTAATGGGCCTTCTCCCCAGCGCTCTAGGAACGACTGCCCCTAACACCGCCGCGATCGCCATCCCGATGGCCCACCCCGCCGCCCAAACTGCCATCAGAGCCACCCCACCTCCCACCCCACTGCCCACTCGATTGCAGCCCATAGCAGATCCCACCGCAGTACGGGCGTCGCATCCCGCGCCTTCTGCCACTCCGATCGCTCCCCTCTCCCTCAATCTCGCCCCCGACCTCGATCTCATCGCCACTTGGAAAACTATCATCGCCAACATCGACGAAGCTCCTAGCCGCGCTATTCTCAGCACCAACTGTCAACTCATCGCGATCCATGGCAGCGACATCAAAATCGGCGTCACGCAGAAAAACATGTTGGATATGGTCAAAAAACGATCGGCCCAGCTAGGGAAAGCCTGCACTAAGACCCTAAAGCGGAGTGTCAAGCTCTCGATAGCCATCATGCCGGGAAAGCCCCTGGAGGTCCAGCCCACTCCGACCTCGGCTGAACCTCCTCTTTCCTCCGCTACCGTCAGGGCCGCACATCCCGCGCACTCCTACGTCGAGCATCCGCATCCCACGCCCGCACATCCCATCCAGTCACCTAGAGCGATCGACCTGCCTCAGAGCGATCGACCTGCCCCGATCGACCCCTATCAGCCTCCTGTCAGCCAATCCTGGGACGTCGATGAACTCACCCGTGCCACCCGAAGCCTCGCTGAAGCCTTCAGTGGAAAGATTATCAATCTTGATGACGAAACTCCCGCAGACGACAAGACTGAGACCCTCATCCCCAGCATTGCCGATATCATGGGCAGCGATGGTTTAGACGCTCTAGATGATGAAGAGAATGAAGGCGCTCCGTTCTAAAACCTACAGATAACTTTTGAGGCGTGGTGTCATTCAAAATTGCCCAGTCGCTGAGTAAGTAGACGCTGCACTCTAATAAAAACAGCCCGTCCCATCTAACTTCACCCATTTCCAACAGGTTCTAGCGTAGGCGGATTTTTAGGCATCGCCAAGACCTATGTAACAAAAAAATCTGTAACAGATTGTAATAGTGTGCATTTGGGGATAGTATGTATACAAGATTGGATCTGGACGCGATATTAAAGCGCAGAAAGAAACAAAGCTCATTGCGATAAATAGCGCCAAACTGTGTTGATGACTTTAGTCTTAGGTCTTCCTAATCTTGAGTCAGTGCGAAAAGCGAAGCAGTTGTCAGGCGCAATCGCAGCAAGTGCGACAGCTTAATCCTTTTCGTTCACGGACGCTAAAAAATTATACATGGGCAACAAGCCAACGATCGCGGTTTCTCACTTGGGCTGCGAAAAAAATCGGATTGATACGGAGCATATGCTCGGACTTCTTGTACAGGCTGGATATCAGGTTGATTCTGACGAAGCGCTTGCGGATTACGCCATTGTTAATACCTGTAGCTTTATTCAGGCTGCCCGCGAGGAATCGGTCCGCACTTTAGTGGAGATGGCAGAAGCGGGTAAGAAGATTGTGATTACGGGATGCATGGCCCAGCATTTTCAAGATGAGCTTTTGGACGAAATTCCGGAAGCTGTTGCGATCGTTGGGACGGGTGACTATCACAAGATTGTGGATGTTATTCAGCGGGCTGAGGCGGGGGAGCGGGTCAAGGAAGTTAGTTTAGAGCCGACTTATATTGCCGACGAACTGGTTCCTCGCTACCGAACCACTACGGAAGGAGTGGCCTATGTAAGAGTTGCGGAAGGCTGCGACTATCGATGTGCTTTTTGTATCATTCCCCACTTGCGTGGAAAACAGCGATCGCGGACGATTGAGTCTATTGTGGCTGAGGTGAAAAACTTGGCTGCGGAGGGCGTTCAGGAAGTGATTTTGATTTCGCAGATTACGACCAACTATGGGTTGGATATCTACGGCGAAGTTAAGCTGGTGGAATTGTTTCAGGCACTCGGTGAGGTTGATGTTCCCTGGATTCGGATGCATTATGCCTATCCGACCGGGCTGACTCCCAAGGTGATTGAAACCATGCGCGACACGCAAAATGTCTTGCCTTATCTTGATCTACCGTTGCAGCACTCTCATCCTGAAGTGCTTCGATCGATGAATCGACCCTGGCAAGGTCGCGTTAACGATGGTATCATTGAGCGTATAAAGGAAGCGTTGCCGACTGCGGTGTTGCGGACAACCTTCATTGTCGGTTTTCCTGGTGAAACTGAAGAGCATTTTGATCACCTGTTAGAGTTTGTTAAGCGGCATGAATTTGACCACGTCGGTGTCTTTACCTTCTCCCCGGAGGATGGGACACCTGCCTATGATTTACCGAATCAAATAGACCAGGACGTGATGGATAGACGGCGGGATGCCTTGATGGCAATCCAGCAGCCGATTTCGCTTAAAAATAATCAGGCGCAAATTGGCAGGGTCGTGGATGTGTTGATTGAACAAGAAAATCCGGAAACGGGTGAATTGATTGGGCGATCGGCAAGATTTGCGCCGGATGTGGACGGTCTCGTCTATGTTCGCGGGGAGGCATCGCTGGGGACTTTGATTCCAGTGGCGATCGATGATGCGGATGCGTATGACCTGTATGGTCATGTGGCAACTGCGGCAGATTTGATTCAGCAGACCGCAGTTGCTGCCCGATAACTTCTGCCACATTTTTGAGGGTGGGTTGTGACATTATTTGCAGCTAACCCGTTTGAGTAGCCCTATTTTTGTTTGGAAAAAAAACGAATGACGACCACTTTTCTAAGTTTGGGAATTTCTGAAGAACGTGCCTTATTTCTGGAGGAACAAGGATACACACAGCCGACTCCAATTCAAGAACAAGCGATTCCGCATCTGCTGGCGGGAAGCGATGTGATGGGAATTGCACAGACTGGAACGGGGAAGACGGCGGCGTTTTCTCTGCCTATTCTGGAGCGTATTGATCCGACTAGTAATGTGGTTCAGGCGTTGATTCTGACTCCGACTCGTGAGTTGGCGGTTCAGGTTAGTGCGGCGATTCGCAGCTTCATGACCGATCGACGGGTGAAGGTTTTGCCCATTTATGGCGGACAGTCCATCGACCTGCAAATCTCTCGCCTTCATCGTGGAGTTCAGGTTGTAGTTGGGACTCCGGGCCGGGTGATTGATTTATTGAATCGCGGCAATTTGAAGATCAATGAAATCAGTTGGTTTGTGCTGGATGAAGCGGATGAAATGCTCAACATGGGCTTTATCCAAGACGTTGAGCGTATTCTGAGCGCTGCCCCGGTTGAGCGCCAAACGGCATTCTTCTCGGCAACGATGGAGCCGTCGATTCGGAAGCTTGTTTCGCGGTTCTTGAAGTCGCCTGTCGATGTGAAGATCGATCGATCTGAGGAGTCGCCTAGCAAGACTAATCAAGTGGCTTATGTCATCCCACGGGGTTGGACAAAGGCGCGGGCGCTCCAGCCTATTTTGGAACTCGAAGATCCGACGAGTGCGATTATCTTTGTGCGGACTCGGAAGGCGGCGGCGGATTTGACGGCTCAACTTCAAGCGGCTGGACACAGTGCGGATGAGTATCATGGCGACTTGACCCAGAGCCAACGAGAACGTCTTTTGGTGCGCTTTAAGCAGCATCAAGTGCGTTGGATTGTGGCGACAGATATCGCGGCGCGGGGGATCCACGTTGATGACTTGACTCACGTGATTAACTTCGATTTGCCGGATAGTTTGGATAGCTACGTTCACCGCGTGGGCCGGACGGGTCGTGCGGGGAAAGAGGGAACTGCTATTTCGATCGTACATCCTCTCGATCGGCGCAAGCTGCAAGACATTGAGTATCACGTTCGCCAGAAGCTTGAAATCCGTGATGTTCCGACGCGCGCTGAAATTGAAGCGAAGCATTTGAACGATCTTAAGACACAGATTAAGGAAGCGCTTGTTGGCGAACGGATGGCTTCGTTCTTGCCGATTGTTTCTCAGCTTGTGGAAGAAGGGTTTGAACCTCACACCATTGCGGCGGCGGCGTTGCAGTTGTACTACGATAAGTCCCGTCCAAATTGGATGAATGCAGCGGAAGATCCAACGGCGGATGAGTTGGCGCAGGATCGTCCTCGCAATAATCGTCGTCCTCGCAATGGCGGCGGTGGCGGCGGCGGTGGCCGTTATGGCAGTGGTGGTGGTGGCGGCGGTCGTGCTCGCACCCCTCGGGGTGAAAACGCGGGTCGTCCTGTGTTGAAGAGCTAGGTTAAATTCAGCTCGATTAAATTGGCTTAATTAAATCTTAAAGAAGAGGGGCATTCCGGTTGGAGTGTCTCTTTTTTTGCGCACGACTAGAACTTTTCATGTTCACATAAAAAAGCATTTATCTCCGAAGGGCGGAGGCCCATTTGACGTGAGATTTCTTTGGCCGACAGTTTACGATCGCGCCATTGAAGAATTTATTGGGTTTGTTCAGGCGTCATTATTGCGGTCCCAGAGATTACAGCACTACATTGTGGTAACACTATCTTAATCAGGGGTTGTCAGTGATCGTCAATTAACCTTAGGTGCTATTTTTGCTAAAAGCCCCTGGAAATTTATTTCAATTTCTAGGGGCTTTCTGATGGAGTATTCGTGATATCTCTAAAATTACCGTTTTACAACTTGGCTAGGGTCAAGGTTAATCAACGGCAATGCGCTACTTCCCATGACTTGGGGGAACTCTCCGTTCCATTTTTCGATCGCCTGTTTTTGCAGGAGTTCTGGGGTCAGGGTTTCGCGGAGGAGGCGTTGGGCTTCGGCTTGTCCTTTAGCGCGGTTGATGGTGGCTTCGGCTTCTTGCTCGGCTTCTTGGGCGACATATACTGCACGCTGGGCGCGCTGTTCGGCAATTTGTTTTTCTTCAACGGCGCGGGAAAACTCAGGGGAAAATTCAAGATCGACGACGCTGGTGTCGAGGATGATGATGCCATATTTTTCAAGGCGGGCTTCGAGGGCTTTGTCGAAATCTTGCTTGAGTTCTTCTCGGCGGGTGATCGCTTCTTCGACGGTGCGGCGTGCGGCGGCAACTTTGAAAGATTCTTGAGTTTGAGGGGCGATGATTTTGGAGACGATGTTTTGGAGAGAGCCTTGGGTGCGGCGAATATTAACGGCTTGGATGGGGTCAAGGCGGAAGTTGATGGCGAAACTAGCGGTTAGGTTTTGAAGATCTTTTGTGGAGCTTTGAGCGGGAACTTCAAATTTTTGGACTGTCAAATCGTAGATGTCTACATTAGAAATCAGCGGCGGTTTGAAGTGTAGTCCTTCTAAAAGCACTCCATCTTTTGCGCCTCCCAAAACGCTGAGAACGCCTGCTTCGCCGGGGTTGATAATTACGATTGAAGTGAGTGATAAAAGCGCAAGGATGAGTGCGATCGCAGCGACGATCGCCTGTTTGGTCGTAACGGTAGAATTCATGAGGCTCTCTTTAAGTTTAGGATTTGAGGCTTGAGATTTATCGGACTCGAAGGGGCACAGCTAAGGGCGATCGCAGTTTTTGATACTGGGCGACCACTTCGCGGAACTCTGCCCCTTCGAGGGTTTCTTTTTCAAGCAGTAACTCCACTAATTCGTCCATGAGTTCGCGGTTGGCTCGCAGCATGACTCTTGCTTCTTCGTAGGAACGGAGGGCAATGTCACGGATTTGGGCGTCGATTTTCTCGGCGATGTCTTGTGAGTAATCGTTTCCTCGGCCCGATTCATCGCCGCCGCCTTCAAGCGCTACGGGTCCAAGAGAGGACATGCCGTACTGGGTGACCATTCGACGGGCGATTTGGGTGACTTTATTGATGTCGCTGCTGGCACCGGAATCCATTTCGTCTTCGCCAAAGACTTCGACATCGGCGGCTCGTCCCCCCATCAGGACGCGGATTTTGTCAAGCATCCAGGCTCGGGTGTAGAGTCCGCTATCGATGGTTTCTTCGTTGGGGACGGTTTGGGAGAAGCCTTCGATGCCGCCCGATCGGGGAATGATGGTGACTTTGTTCAGGTCATCTGCATTTTTGAGCAGGGTGGTCATGAGGGCATGGCCGACTTCATGATAGGCAGTCATCCGTTTTTTCTTGCTGTCAAGGAGCGGATTCATTCTCAGGCCGATGGTGATGCGATCGATGGCGTCTTCGACTTCCTGCATGGTCACTTCGTCGAGGCGACGACGGGCGGTTAGGATGGCAGCTTCATTGAGCAGGTTGGCGAGGTCGGCACCAGAGAAGCCGGGGGTTCGACGGGCGATCGCGTCTAGGGAAACGCTATCGGAGATTTTCTTGTTTTTGGCGTGGACTTCGAGGATGCCGAGGCGACCGCTGTACGTGGGGAGATCGACGGAGACTTGGCGATCGAAGCGCCCAGGACGGAGGAGGGCTTGATCTAGTACGTCGGGCCGGTTGGTGGCGGCAACGACGATGACGCCGGAGTTGCCCTCGAAGCCATCCATTTCGGTGAGCATTTGGTTTAGGGTTTGTTCGCGTTCGTCGTTGCCGCCGCCGATGCCGACGCCGCGTTGACGACCGACTGCGTCAATTTCGTCGATGAAGATGATGCAGGGTGCGTTTTCCTTTGCTTTTTTGAAGAGGTCTCGAACCCGAGATGCGCCGACTCCGACAAACATTTCTACGAATTCGGAGCCTGAGATGCTGAAGAATGGGACTCCTGCTTCTCCGGCGACGGCTTTGGCTAGCATGGTTTTCCCGGTTCCGGGGGGACCGACGAGCAGGACGCCTTTGGGAATTTTTGCGCCGATCGCTGTGAATTTTTCGGGGGTCTTAAGGAAGGTGACAACTTCTTGGAGTTCTTCTTTGGCTTCTTCGATGCCTGCTACGTCTTCAAACAGGACGCCTGTTTTGGCTTCCATTTGAAACCGGGCGCGGGATTTGCCGAAGCTCATGGCTTGGCCGGGACCGCCGGGAGAGTTGGCCGATCGACGGAGGATGGCCATGAGTCCGCCGATTAGGAACATGACGATTAAAAGCTGAAACAGCATCCCGGTGAAGGCTGCACTGTCTGAGGTGTTTTTGACTTCGACGGGAACTTTGAAGTCGTTGAGGGTTGAGAGGAGTTCGGTGTTGCCTGTCTCAAACAACATGACATCGGCGGGCTGTTCTTTGGCTCCGGTGTTGTTTTCCTTTCGTGCGCTTTTAAAGTAAACCTTGGCGGTGCGCTGGGTTTCGTTGATTTCTACGCGATCGACTTCTTCTTTTTGAGCCTTTTTGATCAGTTCGCTGTAACTCATGGACGGTGGCCGTTCGGCTAGGGCTGGAGCAGTTAGCGCTCCCATGGTCATGGCTTGAGTCAGCAGCAGGGTCCAGAATATTTTTCCCTTGCGCGAGGGTTTTAGAGTTTGGGACTGGCTCACGGAATGGGCGAGATGGGAGGACTGCTTCTTCATGCCGATGGTTATGCCTAGCGGATTCGGGTGTGGGATTGAAACGGTTTGAATAATTTCTTCTTTAGTTTACCCTTCACAAATTAAGATTGGCCGCTAAAAGTTTAAAATCTGTCGATCGTTGCAATGTTTATCCATGGTTTAATCGGGGGTTAGTTGAGGTGTACGACTGTAACGTTGGGTTAAATAGGTTGGGTTGAATTATGGATTTGGGCGTTGTTGGGGCGGTTTTGGGTGGAAATTTGCGTTGGGCGGGTTGGTCATGATGAGGCGATTGGCCGCAGGCGTTGTGATGCTGGCGCTTACCTGGGGAGTTCTGACCAGTTGTCAACCGAAGGTGGGTCCGAGGGATCAGATTACTGTGGGGACGACGGCTAAGGTTAGTACAATTGATCCGGCTGATGCTTACAGTAGTTTTGCGGGGATCTTACTTTATAACCTTGGCGATCGGCTCTACACCTATAAACCGGGTACGTCGGATTTGGTTCCTCAGCTCGCTACGGCTATGCCGAGAATTAGCGCAGATGGCCTGACTTACACGATTGGGCTGCGATCGGGGGTGATGTTCCATGATGGGGAACGGTTTGATGCGCAGGCGATGGTTTTTTCTTTGGAGCGATTTATTAAGAGTAAGGGTGCGCCATCGTTTTTGTTGGGGGATGCGATTGAATCTATTAGGGCGAGTGGTTCTTCTGAGCTGACGATCAAATTGAAGAAACCGTTCACGGCGTTTCCGGCGCTTCTGGCTTTTTCGGGAGCTTGTGCTGTTTCGCCCAAAGCTTACTCTATTAAGGAGGGCGAGTTTAGGGCGAAGGAGTTTGTGGGGACGGGACCGTATCGGTTAGCTACTTTTGGGGTCGATCGGATTCGGTTGGAACCTTTTAAGGGGTATTGGGGCGAAAAGTCTGCTAATGATGGGGTTACGGTCCAGTTTTTCTCTAGCGAAGCTAATCTTTTTAATGCGTTTCGGACTGGGGCTGTGGATTTGGCGTTTCAGAGTTTGGCGATTGAGCAGATTGAGCTGTTGAAGAAAGATAGTCTGACTCAAGGCTGGCAGGTGATTGAGCAGGCAAGTAGTGGGATTGATTATCTGAGTTTGAATGTTAAGTCTGCGCCGTTTGATCAGTTAGAGGTGCGTCAGGCTATTGCGGCGGCGATCGATCGACCTTCTATTGGGAGTCGCGTGTTTCGGAACCAGGTGACGCCGCTCTATAGTTTGATTCCATCGACGCTGCCGGAGCAGGTTCCGGGGTTTCGCGATCGCTATGGTGAGAAGGGTGATACGGATTTGTCTAGGCGGTTGTTGATGAAGGCGGGATTTTCTGCGGCGAATCCTTTGAAGCTGGATCTATGGTATCGATCGAATCTCTCGAAGGATCAGCTTACGATGATTATGCTTAAGGGGTTGATGAAGCAGAGTCTTGGGGATCTGGTAAAGATTGAGATTAATGGTGTTGATTCGGCGACGGCTTATAAGAATCTCGATAAGGGTGCGTATCCGACTTTTTTGCTGGATTGGTCGCCTGATTATTTGGATGCAGATAGCTATATTCAGCCGTTTGTGGATTGTGCGAAGGGGAGTGCTACGGAGGGATGCGCGGAGGGGGCTACGGCGCAGCAGGGTTCATTTTATTTTAACGATCGGGTGAATCTGTTGATTGCTGAGAGCCGCACGACTCAGTCAATGAAGGCTCGTCAGGCTGTGTTTTCGGAGTTGCAGTCTATTGTGGCTCGGGATGTTCCGTTTATTCCATTGTGGCAAGGTCGGGATTATTTGTTTGCTGGAAAGGGGATTCGGGGGGCTTCGCTGGAGGTGACTCAGAAGGTACCGTTTGTGAGGTTGATGAGGTGAATGCGGGAGTTGGGGGCGCGGGATGCGCGCCCTTACAGAGGTAGTGGGATAGGATGGGGCGGTTATGACATGGTGAGTTCGCCTTGAACTTCTAGGCGCTTGTAGTTTCCGATGGCGACGAAGCGATCGGTGAGTTGTTCGACGGCGGTGGGGGAGAGCCAGCCCATTTGTTCCATGAGGTGGATAGCGGTGGCGTATTTGGCGCGGTTGGCTCCGTCTACGATTTTGATAGCGAGGCCCATGCCTTCGCGGACTCGACCGAGACACTGGATGCCTTCGGCCCCAGATTTGCTTACGATTTCGCCTTGGGTAAGGCGCATGACCTCAGTGTCAAATTCTCCGGGTCCGGCAACGAGGTCGGGGTGCTGGGTCATGGCGCGGACGATGCGTTCGAGGTCGAGACTTTCGCCGGATGCGAGTTGGGCGTAGAGGACGGCCATTTGACGAAGTTGCATGAGGTAGGTGGGAGCACCGCAGTCGTCACGGGCGATGATGAATTCGGCGGGAGGAATTTTTAGGAGGTCGGCGAGTTTGTTGAGGATGAGTTGTTGGACGGGGTGGTTGCGTTGAAGGTAGGTGTTGGTGGGGAGGCTGAGTTGTTTGGCGGCGGCGAGCATTCCGGCGTGTTTGCCGGAGCAGTTGTACTGGAGGGCGCTGGTTTTTCCGTCTGGAATGGGGCATTGGAGGGCGCTGGGGTCGATGTCGGCGCGCCATAAGATGTTGAAGACTTGGCGGGTTTGGTCGATGTGGCCTTTGTGGGAGCTACAAATGATGGCAAGGTCGCGATCGGTTAGGTTTAGACGCTCCATGGTGCCGCTACTGGTGACGCAGATGGCTTGGAAGGGTTTGAAAGCGCTGCGGATGAAGCTTTCGTGTTCGGGGTCTCCGGCGCTAAGCATGATGCGTCCGCGATCGTCGCAGAGGACGGCGTGGGCGTGGTGGATGGATTCGACGATGCCTTCTCGGAGAAGTCGAATTTGAATTTCTGGTGTCTGGCCTCGGCGTCCTCGGGTCATGGATGAGTTAAGAATGAAGGATTTGGAATGGGGAGGGTGCGGGAAGCGCGCCCGTACGGAGAAGAAGGGCTAGTCTAGGATGGCCCAGATGATGCTGGCTAGGGTTAAGCCTAGGAGTAGTCCGGCGGCGAAGATGAGGGCTTGTTGGAGTTTTTTTACGATCGGCTGGACTTCATAGGTGACAATAAGTTTATCTTGGTTGAGGAAGTCGGTGGTTTTCTCCCACATTTGGCCATCATACCAGCCACTTTCCTCATAAAAGATTTTTGGGGCGAGAAGGCGGTTTTTGATGTAGTTCCAGCCGAGATAAAGGCGGATGAGTAAAAAGAAGGGGATGAGGGTGGCTCCGGCTGTGCTGATGAGAAACCACTGTAGGGGGTAGTCGCTGATGGCGTAGCTGGCGGCGGCGGTGGGGGCGCTGATGAGGAAGGCTCCGGCGAAGGCTATGGCTAGGGGCTGGAAAAATTCCCATCCTTTCAGGGTGGCCCAACGGAAATATTGTGATTCTGAGAGTTCCCGAAATTCGTTGACGGGGCGTTGCTCAAGGGGGACTGGGCAAGCGGCGGGCGATTCCATGGACTGTCTTGGATGGATGGGTACTTGTTTAGTATAGGGGAAAGTCTTGGGGAAGAGTCTTGTCGGTTCACGTTAAGATCGGGAGGATTCTTTTTGTTTCTATGATTTTTATTGTTATGCCCGTAATGCCGCTGTTTTTGAATTGTGTGGGGAGTTATGAGGCTTTGGTGGAGCGGTTGGGTGAGGTATGTTTGGGAATGAGGGGGTCGATCGGTTCGGTGGTCGTAGACGGGGGTGAGGTGGATCTGTTGGCGGTTTTGAGGGTTGAGGGGGGGAGGCATTTATATTTTGAGCGCGATGGGGTGGGGATGTTGGGGTTGGGAACGGTGCGGGAAGAGCGTTTTGAGGGGGGCGATCGGTTTGATGAGGCGCGGCGGTGGATGGAGGGTTTGGGAGGGGTGGGAGAGGGCGTTCGGTTTTGCTGTGGGTTTTCGTTTTTTGATGAGGCGGGAGGGGATGTTTTTTTGCCGCGTTGGTCGGTGCTGCGGGAGGGGGATAAGGCTGTGGTGGTGGTGTGTTGGGAGTTGGATGGAGGGGATGTTGAGGGGTTGGCGGGGGAGATTTGGGGACGGGTGCTGGGATGGAGGGGGTTGAGAGGGAGGGCAGGAATGAGGGAAGGGGCAGACGAGGAGGGCACGGAAAGCGCGTCCGTACTTAGGGGCATGGGGGGAGATGAGAAGAGCTTTTTGGCGGGGGTGCGGGAGGCTTTGAGAGCGATCGATCAAGGGGTAGTAGAGAAGGTGGTGCTGGGGCAGATTTTTGAGGCGGGGAAATGTGCGGATTTGGTGGGGGCGATCGATCGATTGAGAGGAATGTATTCGAGGTGTTATGTATTTTCGGAAGGGGATGATGATATGGCTTTTTTTGGGGCGAGTCCGGAGCGGTTAGTGTCGGTGTGGGATGGTATTTTGGAGACGGATGCGTTAGCGGGTTCGGCTCGACGGGGAAAGGACGCAGCGGACGATGCAATGCTGGGAGAATCACTGCTGAGAAGTTTTAAGGATGGTTATGAACATCGACTGGTCATTGATTTTATTCAGGAGGAGTTAGTAAAGTTAGGATTGGTGGGAGAGATGGGAATACCCGTGCTGATGCGATTGCTAAATATTCAGCATTTGCATACGCCGATTGTGGCGAAGTTGATGAAGAGTATGCATGTGTTGGATGTGGTGGGGCGATTGCATCCGACTCCGGCTGTGGCGGGGGTGCCGAGGGCGATCGCTTGCGCGTTGATTCGGACGTTTGAGGGGTTCGACCGGGGGCGTTTTGCGGGTCCGATCGGGTGGGTGGATGGAAATGGAAATGGAGAGTTTGCGGTGGGGATCCGGAGTGGGATTTGGCGGGATGGATGGGTGCGGGTGTTTGCGGGTGCGGGGATTGTGGCGGGATCTGATCCGGAACGGGAATGGGCGGAGGTGTTGATGAAAGTCGAGGGGTTGGGAAGGGCTTTGGGAACTGAGACTTGAAAGCTGAGAATTAAGCAGGGGCTTAAGGTGTTTAAACGAGTCTTGAGTTGAGACTCGTTTTGCGTCTTATGTGAGACTAAGAGGAGAATGTTGGGGATGGGGCGATTTCGAGTTATTGATGGAGATCTGTCCGATCGTATTTTGGGGTGTTGGCGGGGCTGTTGGTCCGGGTGCGTTAAGCGAAGCAACGCACCCTACGTCGGATGTTTTTGGGGAAATACTGGTGGTACTTTTGAACTGATGCGAAGGCTTTGGACTTCTGTGTGTAACGCAGTTAACCAGCCCAGAATTTTTTTCTTAGACTGCTTGCCTGTATTAAGTTTCAGAGGATTAGGCTCGATCGTTTTTTAAGCTCTGGACTAGATGCGGACTAAATTTTTCGATCGTTTTTACAGCAATTTTGGACCTTAAAATATCCCCAAAATCACCGCTGCCATACTATAAGCCACATCCTCAAAACCGGATCATTTCTACCCAGGATCGACTTCGGTTTTCCAAAGACCACCGCAATCCCCATCAAAATGAGAGCACACAACACAACAGAGTTAGGCATAAAATTCGATCGCAAAAGCAACCGTCACGCAACTCTTCTAAGATAACTAATTTTTTAGCCTACCCCATCGATAGCACATTCTTTATCTCGTTATCTCAAACAGGACTCGATTTAATTCCTAAGTCAAGACTCAAAATAATTTTCGAGACAAATCTCTTCTTCCTGCATAAACCCAAAACCCCACGCCTATAACTAAAACATCAAACTAATCCAAACACTGGAGACTCTGAAAATGCTAAAACAAACCCTCGTTCTCGCCGCCCTCGTCACCACGATCGCCGCACTTCCAGCCACCGCCGCACCCGCCGACTTCATCGGAACCTGGGGCAACACCGACTCTGCCACCCGAGGCATAACCAAAGTCGTCATTACTTCAGCAGGCGGCAACAAACTCAACATCGAAAGCTACGGAAAATGTCATCCCACCGACTGCGCTTGGGGCAAAGTGGTCCTCCCCACCTACGGCAGCAACGTCTCAGACACCAACCACCGAGCCGCAACCGCCAACTACGACGCCGGATTCTCTAAAACCCTCCTAACCCTCCACCTCAACCGACCCAAAACCCTCTCGCTCAACAGCTACACCCTCTTCACAGATAACAGCAACAGACAGCCTTACTACTCCATGAACAACTTCAAAAAACTCTAACCATCACCTAAAAGGGAGCCGATCGATCAGCTCCCTTTTTAGTCTCTAAATCCTATTCAAGACTCAAGACGAGTCCTAATTCAATTCTCAAATAACACACAACTCCTGTCAATCAATGGTCCGGACAGTCTTGGAGGGGAGTAGCGAGGAAAGCTATCCAGCGCTTAAAGTACAGTCATGCACAAAAACGAGACTGTGCAATGGATAGCCTACAGAATGTTCTAACGGACGCACTGACCACAGTGGGTCGTTTCACAAAGCGCAACGGACGTTTCTGCACGGCCTATTCATGAGTCTGTTTGCCGTCTGTGGCCGGGCAAACTATACCAATTTAAGTCGATACAGTCCCCTGTCCGAGCGCACCTTTCGCCGAAATTTTAATGAGAGCATCGCCCTAGAACCCATTAACCAGGTTCTGATTGAGCAGCATGGATCAGTGGAGGGCGTTCAACTTCTCGCGGTGGATACGACGTTTCACGAAAAAAGCGGACGATGCACCCCCGACCTCGATTGGTTTTACAACGGCAAGACCCAGCAAGTGGAAAAAGGGTTGGAATGGTCCGTGTTAGCGGTCATTGATCTGCAACAGCGCACTGCCTATGCGCTCTCGGCTCAACAAACCGATGGGACACATTGCGGCCCAAGTGAAAGCCGATACGGCAGCGGGCAAACCCGGTCGCACGAGAGTCGATTTTTATCTCGGCCATCTGGCCTATTGCCAACCCTCCATCCCGAAACGGGTGAAATACGTTGTTTCGGACAGTTTCCATAGCAAACGAAAATGGGTGGATGGGTGGATCACGCTTGGGTGGAATGCCATTGGAAAACTCCGGCAGGATGCCAATTTAAACTATCTTCACCAGGGAAAATGTCGCCCCGGTCCCGCTCGCCCGCAGAAATACGATGGCAAAGTCAATCCCATGGACCGCAATCCCGCCCACTTCACTCTAGCAACTACATTATCTGATGAAACTCAGCTATGGACCGCTGTGGTGTGCTCCGTATCTCTGGGACGCCGGATTCGATTGGTCTGTTCCGTGCGAGAGGTGGCAGGGAAAGACCACTATGCCTTGTTATTTTCAACGGATCTCGACCTCAGTGCAGAAGATGTCGTGACTTACTACCGAGCGCGATTTCAAATTGAATTTATCTTTCGCCACGGCCCGACAGCATATGGGAATGGTGGACAGTCAGTCCCGCAACAGCGATGCGTTGGATGCCCATGTCAACGCCAGTTTAACAGCACTGAATTTAGCCAAAGGTACGTTACGGCAGGAAATGACTGTACCGGATCAACCGATGCCCGATGTGATGTCTTTTTCGATTGAATCCTTTAAACGACGTGCCCTAAATGAGCACTTATTCGAGTTATTTATGGAGCAGTTTAGCTTGGACCCAACATTGATTAAATTAAACCCAAACTACGAGAAGCTCCCAGATTACGGCGCTCTCAGAGCTTGAATCCTCTAAAATCTGTCCGGACTGTTGTAGTGAACGAGATTCAAACAATTCAAAAAAATAAGGACAAACTGACGGTCTAACGTTCGATCCTTCAAGCTAAAATGGATTAGCCAAGCCGCAGCGAGGTCAACCCTATGGCAGTCCGACAACCCCGACATAGCAAAGAAGAGTTTGCCCAACGCGGTGATGCCCTGTATGAATCAGAGGTGCGCCAACAGGTCGAAGAAGGCAATCATGGGAAGATAGTGGCGATCGACATCGAAACTGGAGCATTTGAACTGGCGGATGATACGATCGCCGCTACCGATCGACTTTACGAGCGTGTACCCGATGCCCAGCCTTGGGTCATTCGGATTGGGCATCGTACCGTTTATCGTTTTGGGTCGCGGAGCCTGAAGAAATTAGTTTGATGCAGGGTTTTGTGAATCAGAATTGTGAAGCGATGCTGCCGATCGTTGTCGGTCGTGACAATAAGCCGACGCAACTGGTTGAGGCACTGATTGATACGGGATTTACCGGATTCTTATCTCTCCCATTGTCGATGATTGAGTCGCTGGGATTGCCTTGGATTTTCAGTGATTCTGTCACATTGGGTGATGACAGGGAAGTCATTTTTCAGATGTACCGTGCCACTGCCATTTGGGACGAACAATTTAAGGTGGTAGATGTGGCAGCATCAGAATCAGAACCACTTTTAGGCATGAGCTTACTGTATGGATTTAAGCTCCAAGTCGAAGCGGTTGAGCGTGGCACTGTTAGCATTGAAGCGATGAAGTAGTTAATTTCGCATCCCACCAAAATCACTTCTGATGAAACAAACACACCCCGCCCGATCGCATCGGCGACGGACAAGGATTCACCTTCAACGGAATCCCCAACACCTCCAGGCGTTTTAAATTGATAAACGTCCCAAAATCGCGTGCAGCCGCCTCATCCACCATCGATCGGCTCAACGTCAGCACCTCAAGCCCCATCAGCCCCAAAATAGGCCGCACCGATCGCACCTGAGACTCATCCGCCCGCAGCTCCGAAAAAAACTGCAATCCTCCTAGCGGCGACAAATCCTCCACCCGTGTCCGACTCACATTCAAACTTGTCAACTCCCCCATCCCCGCCACCGCCGAAATATCCCGCACCCCAAAATTCCCCGCCACCGACAAACTCCCCAACTTCTTCAACCTCACCAACGGCGACAAATCCTCAATACGCGAATCCTCCAGCACAATCGATCGCAACTCCCCCAGCTTTGCCAACGGCGATAAATCCCGCACCCGACTCCCCCGCACCACCAAAGACTTCAATCCCTTCAGCCCAGCAACAGGTCCCAAATCTACCACCCCATTCCGGCTCAACACCACCCCCTCCAACTGTCCCAGCTCACCGATTGGCTCCAAATCCACCACCCCCGTCCCCGACAAATCCAACACCTTCAAACGACTCAAAACCGTCACCGCCCGATCGCACTCCCGAGACCCCGCCACCCGCAACAACGCATCCACCGACCACCGCGCATCCACATCCAACCCCGCATACCCCAAACACCACTTCCCAAACGGATGATCCTTCGCCCGCACAATCTTCAGAGTCTTCGCCCCCTTCCCCTTCCTCTCAATCCCCTTCTTCTCCAACCCCTGTACGGGCGTGCATCCCGCGCCCATCCCAAAGACAAACAATCCCACCAACCCCAAAACCACAAAAAATCTCATCTAACCCACCAAAAAACCCACCCCACAAGATACACCCCCAACCCCCAACCCGCACCCTCTCAAAATCTCACCCAAGACCCAAAACAAGTCTTACCCCAATTCCCAAACAAGACCAGAAAACATCCGACATAGGATGCGTTAAGCGAAGCAATGCATCATTCTTCCCACATCCCAATCCCCCACCCCCTCAAACCTCAAAACCCTCCCCTCCCCGCAAAAACCGATCGAAACCCTTAAAAACCGCTCTGGCAGATAACACAACCGATCGCACCACTCGATCGCCATCACCCCCAGATCCCGCTCCGACCCATCCCAAAACCCTTCTAAATAAAGCGCCTCAACTTCCTCAGGCTCCTCCAACCGATACAAATCCAAATGATAAAAAGGCACCCTCCCCGAAAAATACTCATGAATCAACGCAAACGTTGGACTCTCTACCGACTCCAACACCCCCAACCCCACCGCCACCCCCTGCATCAGAGTCGTCTTCCCCGCCCCCAACTCCCCCGTCAAAAGCAACACATCCCCCGCCCCAAGAACAATCCCCAGCCGAACCCCAAACTCCCGCATCAACCCCTCATTCTCAACTCTCACCTCAACATTCAGCATTCTTAACCCCTCCGTTTAACCTGAACAAACCACCGCATCAACACCGCCGCCAACCGCCCCGGATTATGGCGCACCAACCCCATCTCATCCTCATCCATCACATCCGCTCGAATCAACCTCCGACCTAGAGCCGCCACCCGATCGGCGTCCACCACCACCGGAAATGCCCCCTCATCTACATAATTTAACATCGACTTCTCTGACGGAGGTCTCCGCTGCACCAACACCGCATCAAACAACCGATCGCCCCCACACACCCGATCGATCGCCTCAATATGATCCCCTACACTATAGCCATCCGTCTCTCCAGGCTGCGTCATCACATTCGACACATACACACACGGAACCTTAGACAATGCGATCGCCTCCCGAATCTCCGGCACCAGCAGATTAGGAATCACACTCGTATACAAACTCCCCGGCCCAATCACAATAAAATCCGCCTCCCGAATCGCCGCAATAGCCTTCGGAAGCGCCGGAGGACACGCCGGAATACAGCCAATATTCACAATTTTGCCCTTCGCCTTCGGAATATTCGACTCCCCCTCAATTCTTCGACCATCCTCCAACTCCGCCCATAGCCTCACATCACTCAACGTCGCCGGAAATACCTCCCCCTTAATCGCCAACACCTTAGAACACGCCTCCACCGCCCGCTCCAAATCCCCACTCACCTCACTCAACGCCGTCAAAAACAAATTTCCGAAACTATGCCCCACCAACCCATCCCCTGCCTCAAACCGATACTGAAACAACTCCGTAATCAACTTCTCCTCATCCGCCAACGCCGCCAAACAATTCCGAATATCCCCCGGTGGCAACACCCCAATCTCCCGCCGCAGCCTTCCTGACGACCCCCCATCATCCGCTACCGTCACAATAGCCACCAAATTCGTCGTCAACACCTTCAGCCCCCGCAGCATCGTACTTAGCCCAGTCCCCCCCCCAATCACCACAATCCTCGGACCCCGATCGAGCCTGCGATGATCCCACAACATATCCACCAGCCCCTCATCCCGTCCAGGCAACAACGCAGCCGTAATCGACCCAAACGTCCGCCGCTGCCCCCACCACACTAACCCCACCCCCAATGCAATCACCATAGGCCCACTCACAAACCTCGGCACAAACCGCGCCAACCCCTCCAACACATCCCCAAAAAACCTCACCAAATAAAAAATCGGCGTCAACTTCACCAGAATCGCAAACCCCAGCGACACCAGCAATACCCCTCCCGCACTCAACAACATCCAGCGCTTCATCGAAAGCCCCGGCATCAGCCACTTCAGCCATCGTCCCACCCCCACCGGCAACCCCAACAACCAAGCTGAAGAACTTCCCCGCATCGATCGAGGCACCCGCACCGATCGAAACGCATTCCGAAGCAAGCGTTGAGCATCCATAAATTATTTACCTATAAAATATAAAGAACCCGTAACCCCAACCAACTAACCCAACATCCTCAAACATTAACACCCCACCCCAAAAACCCAAAAAATCGTAAACTATAAACCAAAGCAAGCCTCCTCGCCCTCTCTCCTCCATTCTCCCCATGCCCCCCCTCCTCCAACTCACCAATATCACCAAAACCTACAACAACACCCCCATCCTCCAAGACATCAGCCTCACACTCCATCCCGGCGAAACCCTAGCCCTCATCGGCCCATCCGGCACCGGAAAATCTAGCCTCCTCCGCATCATCGCCGGACTCACTTCGCCCGATCGCGGCCAAATCCACCTAAGCGGCATCCTCCGCACCGGAACCATCGAAGACAACCTGCACCAAAACCGCATCAGCATGGTCTTCCAACAATCCGCCCTCTTCGACTCCCTCACCGTCGAAGAAAACATTGCCTTTCACCTCCTCCAAAACACCCACATCCCCCGCAAAGAAATCACCCAACTTGTCAACCACACCCTAAAACTCATTGGCCTCCCCAACATCAACGATCGCTACCCCGCCGAACTCAGCGGCGGCATGAAAAAACGCATCAGCTTCGCCCGCGCCATCATCCAAAACCCCCACAACCCCGACGACACCCCCCAACTCCTCCTCTACGACGAACCCACCGCCGGACTCGACCCCATCGCCAGCACCCTCCTCGAAGACCTGATCCAGACCCTCCACAAAAGCACAAATCCCCCCCGTAGCCACATTATCGTCACTCACCAACACAGCACCCTTCGCCGCACCGCCGATCGCATAATATTGCTCCACCAAGGCCAGATACAATGGCAAGGCACTCAACTCCAACTCGACACCGACCCCAACCCCCACCTCCAACAATTCCTCACCGGAAGCACCATAGGACCCATCCAACCCCCCAATTAGCCCCTCTTTTTTTCATTCTTCATTCTTTATTCTTTATTCCCCCATGACCTCACGCCGCACCCGCCAAGGCATCCTCGGCCTATTCCTCATCACCACCGCCGTCACCACCACCGGAATCATCCTCTGGTTAAAAGGCAGCACCTTTGGCCAACCCACCTTCGACCTCATCGCCACCCTCCCCGACATCACCGGAATCAGCGAAGGCTCTCCCGTCCGCTATCGCGGCAGCCAAATCGGCCAAGTCAGCACCATCACCCCAAAAACAGACGGCATCCAACTCCGCATCCGCATCACCAACCCTACCCTCGCCATCCCCGCCAACGCAGACCTGCGCATCAACCAATCCAGCTTCCTCGGAGCCAGCACCCTCGACATCACCCCAAACCCGATCGTCACTCTCCCCCCCAGCCCTACTAAACCCCTCGACAAAAACTGCAACAGCGCCCTTATCCTCTGCCACAACAGCACCCTCATCGGCCAACAAGGCGTCAGCACCGAAGCACTCCTCCGCGCCAGCATGGAATTCACCCAAGCCTACAGCAACCCCACCTTCATCAAAAACCTCACTTCCCTCACGCAAGCCACTACCCTTACCGCCCAAGAACTCAGCAAAACCAGCCAACAATACGCCCTTCTCGCCCAAACCACCCGCCAAGACATCCGCCAACTCAGCGCCGCTAGCACTGCCACAGCCAACAACTTCTCGAATACCGCCCAATCCCTCACAAACACCTCCAAAACCGCCAACCTAACCCTCACTCAAATCAACACCCTCCTCACCCAAAACCGATCGACCCTCATTAGCACCCTCGACAACCTAAACCAAACCAGCACCACACTAAAAACCACCATCACAAAACTCTCACCCCAACTCGATCGCATCACCAGCAGCCAAATCATTCAAAACCTGGAAACCCTCTCCGCCAACGCCGCCATCACCAGCACCAACCTCCGCACCGCCAGCACCAATCTCACCAACCCCACCACGCTCCTCCTCCTCCAACAAACCCTCGAATCCGCCCGCACTACCTTTCAAAACACCCAAAAACTCACCACCGACTTCGACGACCTCCTCGGCGACCCCAAAATCCGTGCCAACCTCCGCCAGCTCATCAACGGCCTCAGTAACCTCGTCTCCGACAGCAACCAACTCACCACCCAAACCCAACTCGCCCAAACTCTCCCCTCGTCCCCCTCGTATCCTCGTCCCACCGATTTCGATCCTACTCCCCCTCCCCAACCCTAAAAAGCGATCGCCCATCCAACCGATCGCTCATCTACAAAAACATCCCCTCCTTCGACCCATTCTCCTTCGGCCCACCGATCCCAAAAAGCCACTCCAACGCCAAATCCTGGGCCATCGGCATCTGCCCATAGCTAAACACCGTCGTCACCCAATCCGGCAACCCCAAAAACAAAGACTCCGCAACATAAGGACTCCCATAAACCACCACCGCATCCAACCGATCTCCCAACCGCGCAATCCACGCCTCAATGCGCGAAACATACATCGCCGTACTCTTTAACGGATTGCCCCGAACAAAAACTTGCAGCACCGTTCTTCGACGATCAACCTCAAACACCTCCGAAGCACCATCTATCACCCGCGTCTCATACCCTTGCGCATTTGGAATCACAATCGCCCCCGCCGTCCGAGACAAAAACGGACAACCCACAAGATCATCTACCAACACCAAATTCAACCCACCCCCACTCAACACCGCCTCCCTCCTCACCCGCATCGACTCCACCAAAATCGATCGCGCCGCCGCCTGAAACTCAGCACAAGCCATCAATCCCGTCAATCCCGTCATCGTCACAGCCCGAGGCTGAACAAAAACCTGCCCCTTCGCATCCAAAATACGCCCCACCGAAACCTCCAGCCGCCCTCTCAGAATCCGTCCAGAATTCACCGCAGAAACGATCGCCTCAATCGCCCCCATCACATCCACAGGCATCATCAGCAAATCTGCCCCCCCCTCCACCACCCGAATCGCCGTCTCCGCATTCCCATAGCGCGTCTCGATCGCCCCCATCACCAACGCATCAGTCACAATCAATCCATTAAAACCCAACTGTTCTCGCAACAATCCTGTATTGAGCCTGTGGGAAAATGTCGTAATAGTGTCCGGATCGATCGCTGGAACCTGCAAATGTGCCGTCATCACCGCATCGACTCCCGCCCTCAACGCATCCACAAATGGCGGAAATTCGATCGCTTCCAAATGCGCCCAATCATGATGAATAGTAGGTAACTCCAAATGCGAATCCAAATCCGTATCTCCATGCCCCGGAAAATGCTTCGCACAAGTCAAAACCTCGAATCCGTCAGTCCCTCGAATAAATCCTTGAATGAGCGCGCCCACCGTCTCCGCATCCTCCCCAAACGATCGAACATTAATCACCGGATTATCCCGATTATTATTCACATCCACCACCGGACCCAAAATCCAATTTAGCCCGATCGCCCTCGCCTCAGCCGCCGTAGCCCGCCCCATCGCTTCCGCCAACTCAACAGCCCGACTCAAATCCTTCTTCGCAATTTCATTCAATGCCATCGGCGGCGCAAACCAAGTCCCCCCGCCAAACCGTTGCCCAACCCCCTCTTCAATATCAGCACACAGTAATAACTTAGGCAATCGCGCATTTGCAGCCAACTCCTGAAGCCCCGCCGTCTTCAACGCCAACTCCGCCGCGCTCCCGCCCAGGAAAATAACCCCGCCCACCCCAAACTCCACCAATCGCCGCAGCATCTCGCTGTCCGACTCCCAAACCGGATACTGCACCTGATGGTCAAACAAAAAACCCGTCGTTCGCACCACCATCATCTGCGCCGCCAACCGATCGACAGGCCAGTCAGCCAGCTTGTAAGGATCCAAATGCATAAAACCCACGCCTCAAAACCATCCTTACCCACCCTTCGATTCCCCCAAACTTGGGGGCTAGGGGGCCTTTTCTTGCTCTCCTCCTTCTTCTTTTCTACTCCTTGTCCTCACCGTCCTCTTCCTCTTCTTCCTCCAACTCAGCCGCCCGATCGCGCTTCGCCTCCTCTTCCAACCACTCCTCAACCCCCGACGCCTTCCGATCGTCCGTCAACCGATTAATCAACCCCAACACCTCAGTCCCCCGCGCCAACGAAATGTCTTCCACAAACAGAATCTCCGGCGTCCGACGCAACCCCATCCGCTGCCCCAGCTCACTGCGCACAAACCGAGTCGCCGACACCAAGCCCTCCATCGTCGCCGCCCGATCCTCATCCGAGCCATAAATACTGACAAAAATCTTCGCGTGCTGCAAATCTCCCGCCATCTTTACATCCGTCACACTCACCATTCCCATTCCAACGCGATCATCCTTGATCCCCGTCATCAAAAGACTGCTTACCTCACGACGCATCGCCTCTGCGACCCGTGCCACTCGTCTATCCGTTGCCATACACTTACCCTCAAAGAAAAAATCTTGTCCCCAAAAACTTTTGGGGTTGCAGTTCAAACCACAGTTGAAGTAGAGTAGATCTAATGATCTAGATCATTAGATCTACTTACTAACCGATCGCCGCTGGACCAAGATCCAGCATGGCCCGCAGCGTCAGGACAAGAAATGCAATTGCTGCCCCAAACACACCCGTCAGAGCGATCGCCGTAATCGGCTGCTTAAACAGCGGAATTAGAGGAGCAAAAACATTTAAAAAGATTCCCAGCGTGACGCTAATTAAAAAGCGTGGATATTTTGAAACCGTACTCAAAAGATCACCCATGACGATAAGCCCATCTCAGTCCATTAAAGTCCTTCCATCATAGTGCAATGCTGACCCAAGTTCGACCAACTGCAATCGCACCTCGTCCCTTTCTCAAATGGGCAGGCGGTAAGACCCAACTGCTCCCGCAGTACGCAGCCCTATTCCCAACCAATTACCGGACCTACTACGAACCATTCCTAGGCGGGGGTGCCGTATTTTTCAGCCTAAAACCCAAAAAAAGTTTTCTCTCAGACATCAACCTCGAAATCATCAACGTCTATCGCTGCATCCGCGATGAAGTCGAGAACATCATTACCCACCTTCAGCATCACTACATCAGCCACAGCGAAGAATACTACTACGATATCCGACTACGCCAAGGCGACACCGCCGAATGGTTCTGGATAGGTAACAACGTCGAACGCGCCGCCCGAATTCTATACCTCAACAAAACTTGTTTCAACGGACTCTACCGCGAAAACTCAAAAGGCCACTTCAACGTCCCCATAGGCCGCTACAAAAACCCCAGCATCTACGACCCCGAACTGCTCCGGTCCTGTTCCAGCCTCCTCAAAACCACCCGAATCGAACCCGTAGGCTTTGAAGATATCTTAAGACGCGCCAAATCTTCCAATGACTTCGTATACTTCGACCCGCCTTACCACCCCCTAAGCCAAACCAGCAAATTTACGTCATACACCCGCTACGCCTTCACCGAACAAGATCAGATTAGACTCCGCGATGCCTTTACCAAGTTAAGCGATCGCGGCGTTCAAGTCATGCTCTCCAACTCCGACTGCGAACTCGTCCGAGACCTCTACTCCGGCTTCAACATCCATACCATCTACGCGTCCCGGTATATCAACGCCAAAGGAGACAAACGCGGCAAAATAACAGAAGTATTAGTCACATCCTACTAACTCAAATCTCCAACCCGATCGCACCCAAAAAACCATCCCAGTTGCCTTAAGGTGCGCCTCCCTACAAGGCATTGGAAGCTTATCAAATATACGAAGCGTTATAGATTAAGCAACCACTTGAGTAACACTGGACACATTCGTTCCGATCGATGGACGCAACACTAAATACACCAACGGCCCAAACAAAGGAACCAACGCCACCGCCCAAAAGATTCGCCGATCGCTCAACCCTCGACGAGCCATATCATCGACCAGCAGCGTCGGAACCAGCGACGACAACAAACAAAAATCCAAACTCATTACATGAATAAACCGACTCGTCTGCCACTGCCGAACAAAATCAGCCCAATTCCCCTGAGTCAACCCTGTCACCAACAAACTCATCGCCAACGCCGCAATCACAACAGCCGTCCATCGAGAATCCCATAACCGAATCACCCAATTCTTCGTCCCCACAAATCCCGGATTATCCTTCCGAAAAATAAGGTACGGCATTAATGCAAACGCCCCCAACCCAAAAGAACCCGCACTAAACGCCCAAGCCGGAAGCTTCTGTCCCCGACCATCGCTATAGAGCAGACAGCAATACATCAACGGCAAGACTCCCATAATATTGAAGAGATTCACCACCAACGGATTAACCCCCGCAAACTGGCCGCTCGATAGCCGAACAATCAAATCCATCGTTCCCGGATCGTCGGGGGGCGCAAACCCAAACGCATAGGCTAAAAAGCCCAACCACAGTGCCGTTAATCCAATTCGACGGGTAAGAGTTGAAGTCACAATGAATCAGCGCAAATACAGTTAATACAAATATAACAACACAAACAACAGAATCCAAATCACATCCACAAAATGCCAATACACCTCAGCCGCTTCTACCCCAAAGTGCTTCACATCGCTGTAATGCTCAGTCGTACGCGATCGCCACAGCACCGCCAACGTCAAAAACAGACCAAATAACACATGCAAACCATGAAATCCAGTCAGCACATAGAACGTACTCGCAAACAAACTCGATCGCAAACCAAATTCCAAATGGAAATACTCATACATCTGACCCGCCAAAAACACCATCCCCATCAACGCCGTCAACCCAAACCAAAACTGCAACCCCTTCACATCATTCTTCTTAATCGCCGCCTGACCACGACTCATCACAAAGCTACTGCTAATTAGAATAATCGTATTCACCCCAGGCAAGACGAGATCCAGTTCCGGCAGATCTCCCGCCATCCCCGGCGACACCGCCCGAAACGTCAGATACGCCACAAACAAACCCAGAAACAGCATCCCCTCCGCGATCAAGAACATATAAAGTCCCAAAATCCGCAAATCCGGATGCTCATGATCCCCATGGCCCGCCGTTGCCCCATGCCCCTTCGTTTCCGTCAAAGCCGAATCGATCGTCGTCGTCATAAAAATTCCCCCAAAAATCCAAAAAATCCAAACCCAAAAAATCCGACGTAGGATGCGTTAAGCGAAGCAACGCATCATTCATGTGCCGCATTCAAACGCATCCCATCCAATCATCCAACCCTCCCAAAATTAACCCGAAGCCCCGATCGAATCCACATCCCCCACCGGAAGATTCTCCGCCCCCGCCATCATGCTCGCCGGACGCTTTCCATAAGCATAAGGATGACAAGCCGGAACCGGAAGCACCGCCCAATTCTCCACAGGCGGCGGCGAGCTCGTCGTCCACTCCAGCGTCAACGCACTCCAAGGATTAGCGGGAGCCTTCTCACCCCAGAACCAGCTCCGAATAGCATTGTACAAAAACGGCAGCGTCGAAATCGCCAACAGCAGCGTTCCGATAGAACAAATCATATTGATCGTCGCGTACTTCGGGTCATACTCCGCAATCCGACGATTCATCCCGTCCAGCCCCAACTTGTGCATCGGCAAAAACGTCAAGTTAAAACCAATAAAGTTCAACGCAAAGTGAACCTTCCCCAATGTCTCATCCAAAAAGCGCCCCGTAATCTTAGGGAACCAGTGATAAATCCCGGCATACAGCCCAAATACACTCCCACCAAACAGCACATAGTGGAAATGCGCCACAACAAAGTAGGTGTCATGAACATGAATATCAAACGGTACCGCCGCCAACATCACACCACTAATCCCACCAACCACAAACATAGATACAAATCCCATCGCAAACAACATTGAGCTGTTCAACCGAATCTTACCGCCCCACATCGTCGCAATCCAACTGAAAACCTTAATCCCCGTTGGCACCGCAATGATCATCGTTGCAAACATAAAGAACATCCGCAACCACGGCGGCGTCCCACTCGTAAACATATGGTGTGCCCACACGAGCAGCCCCAAGAAGCAAATCGCCAAACTCGAATACGCGATCGCCCGGTACCCAAAAATCGGCTTACGCGAATGCACCGGAAGAATCTCAGAAATCATCCCGAACACCGGAAGAATCATAATGTAAACAGCTGGGTGCGAATAGAACCAAAACATGTGTTGATACACAATCGGATCCCCGCCGCCCGTCGGATTAAAAAACGACGTTCCAACAATCAAATCAAACGACAGCAAAATCAACGCACCCGCCAACACAGGCGTCGAAACCAGCGCCAAAATTCCCGTCGAAAGCGACGCCCAACAAAAGAGAGGCATGTCGTTCCAGCCCATCTCCGGCACGCGCATCTTCCAAATAGTCACAATGAAATTAATCGCACCCAAAATCGAAGACGTCCCCAAAAGCAGAACGCTCATAATCCAAATCAGCTCACCTGCCTTCTCTGGACCCATCGTGCTAAGCGGTGGATAAGACGTCCAACCCGCACTCGCCGCCCCAACAAAGAAGCTACTCATCAGCAAAATCCCTGCTGGAGGAACCATCCAGAACGCCACCGCATTCAGCCGAGGAAACGCCATATCCCGCGCCCCGATCATCAGCGGCACCAGGTAATTAATGAATCCCGCCGTCGTCGGCACAATCCACAGAAAGATCATCACTGTGCCATGGAGCGTAAACAAGCTGTTATACAACTCAGGACTCACAAAGTCAGACGCAGGAGTCGCAAGTTCAGTCCGAACTGCACCCGCCAAAGCCCCGCCAATCAAGTAAAAGAAAAACGACGTGACGAGATACTGAATCCCAATCACCTTATGGTCTTGGCTAAAACCAAAGTACTTGCGCCATTCAGGTTTCTCAGGCCGATCGGGCCTCGCGTCGTACATCGGATCAATTGGACGTTCGGAAAGTGTTGTCATGTTAATTTCTTAATTTATGAAGGCCATTCAAAGGGACTAAAGCCAGACAAAACTAGCTTTGCTGTGCCGCCTGGATCGATCGAATATGCTCCACCGTCACCCCAAGCTTGTCCGCATAGGGCTTCAGATACGCTGCATCACTCAGCAATTCTGGATACAGCGCCACAGTCGTCGCAGTTTCAACGGCATGGTCAACATCCTTCATCGCTACCGCTTGGCCCGCTAGCCAAGTGTTAACAGCAGACTCCGACTCCACCACCACTTGACTTCGCATCACGCCATGATAAGGACCACAGAGTTCAGCGCAAATCAACGGATAAGTCCCAGCCGTCGTCGGACTCAGGCGAATCGTAATCGTCCGCCCCGGCACCGCATCTTGCTTAATCCGAAACTCCGGAACCCAAAACGCATGGAGTACATCCATCGCCGTGATGTTCAGAATCACCTCACGACCGATCGGAACATGAAGTTCACCTGTACTCAGCTCCGTACCCGCATAGTTAAAAAGCCATGCATATTGCATTCCAGTCGCATTCACCACAAAGGGATCATCCGTCCGAGCCAGAGGACTATTTGGAGCCGCCAAGGTCTCAGAATTCATCATTGCAGCCATCGAAGAATCCGAATGATTCACAGCCGCTAACATCGCAGCCGTTTTTGCTTTGACCACACTTTTACTTGCAACACTGGCGTTGGCTACCGCTGCATTGGCCGAATGACCACTGTGATCCATTGGATTTAATCCCCCAATTTCCTCATACACGTCAAAACTATAGATCGCTAGAAACAGCATGATCGCCGCTGGAATGGCAGTCCAAACAATCTCTAACTTAATGTTTCCATGAACGTATTTCGCATCCGTCTCATCATCAGGCTGGCGACGGTAACGATAGGCCACCCAGAGCAACCCACCCTGAATCAAAATAAAAATAGCGGTGCTGATCACCATCATGACATTGAACAAATCATCAATCAAAACAGCTTCCTGAGAAGCAGCGATCGGAAGGAGATGATGATTATAGCCATACCAACAGCTAACAAGGGTCACCCCGATACCCGCAAGTACCAGGCCGACTTGACTTTGAATCTTCACGCTGCAAGCTCCAGGTAAGGGTAATGAAGAAAATTCTACCTAACTACCCTAGTCTAGTTAATCTAGGCTGAAGGCCAAAAGAACTAAAGCTTAGGGTTTTCTTTAGGATCACAAATCTTAGATTAAGAACTTGTAACAAAATATGATGCAAATCTTTAAAATCTCTAATGTTTTTGCACATTTCTAAAAGAATCATTCAGAGTATGTAAAGTCCACAGCCCTACTGATTTGGTATAGCTAGGTTAATGGCTTTATTTAAAAATCTCTTCACAACTTGTGGATGACCGTAATGACAGTGAATTTCAACCTTCAAGTGCGATCGAAGTTCAGTCCATCGCTGGGTTCTGAATCGCGACGAATCGCTCAAAGGCGCATGAGTATCGCTGTTTTCGCACTAGCTACAGCAGTGCTAGGGCTAATGGCGCTGGGAAGTGCAACTCGTGTCATGAACGCGGGACTATCCTGCCCAGATTGGCCACTATGCTATGGGCAGATTTTACCGCATCAAATGAACCTACAAATCTTTCTAGAGTGGTTCCATCGTTTGGTCGCAACCTCCATTGGCCTAGGAACACTCACTCTACTAAGCCTGTCACTATGGTTTCGAGCGCGCCTCCCCCAATGGCTTCCCTGGTCACTGGGAGGAGCACTACTGCTTGTTGTCTGGCAAGGTATACTAGGGGCGCTAACTGTCACGGAATTATTGCGATTCGACATCGTAACCGCTCATCTTGGAACCGGGCTGTTGTTCTTCGTATCGTTGCTAACGATCGCCGCAAGCCTCTTTCCACAGCAAGTTTGGCAATCCCACTCAAAATCTAGTTCCGCAATTCCAATTCCGGCACATCTCTGGAAAGCCGGAACCCTCGCGGCAGCACTTGTTTACGGACAGAGCTTACTCGGTGGACTCGTTGCAACACGATGGGCTTTACATCAGTGCTTTGGTCAACAGCAGCTTTGTAATGTGATGAATAACCATCTCACTGGCGTTGTTCCGACAACCCTTGCCGTCATTGGACTCATCACCCTCGCCCTAATATCCCCTACATTACCAAAACGGTTGCGCCAGGGAATCTACATCATGGGCGTGATTCTTGTAGGACAGTTACTGCTAGGATACGGCACGTTTCGGCTCCATCTTCAAGTAGAACCCTTGACGGTTTTACACCAGTTTGTTGGAGCATTACTCCTAGGATCAATCGTCCTGTTTACCGTGTTGGCGTATCGAATCCATCGTGAAAGCACACATGATCGGGCAGTCTATGAACCGACTCGATCGGTGATTTGAGACCCCACAGGTCTCTTCCATCCATACTCTCTCTTACTTTTACAGGTCACGCCTCACCATGAACATCACCGAATCTCGGAATCTGACCGAACCTCGTCTCAATCCTCAATGGACGGATGTAGTCCGTAGCTACTACCAACTCACCAAACCCCGGATTATCTTACTGCTGCTTATTACCACCGCAGGCGGAATGTGGGTAGCGGCCCAAGGTCAAGTTGATCCCTTGCTCGCCCTAGTGACACTCTTCAGTGGGGCTTGCGCATCAGGAGCTGCCAACACCATGAATTGTCTGTACGATCGAGACATTGACACCATCATGGAACGCACGCGCAACCGACCACTTCCCTCCGGTCGCGTTAGCCCTCGGGATGCAATGATCTTCGCGGCTACGCTAACCGTGTTGTCATTCGGATTACTCGCCTATTTTGCCAATCTATTGAGCGCATTGCTCTCCATGTCAGGAATCGTATTTTACGTTCTGATTTATACACACTGGCTCAAGCGTCACAGCACGCAAAATATTGTCATTGGAGGGGCCGCAGGTGCAATTCCTCCATTGGTCGGATGGGCAGCCGTAACCGGGAGTTTGGACATTTCAGCTTGGATATTATTTCTAATCATCTTCCTGTGGACGCCGCCTCACTTCTGGGCATTAGCCATTATGATTCGCGATGACTATGAAAAGGTGAAGGTTCCAATGTTGCCCGTAGTGTTGGGAAACAAGGTGACGAGCCAAGAAATCATGTATTACACCCTCGTGTTGATCCCGACGTCGCTAGTGTTAGTTTATCCATTGGGCGTTATGGGCGCATTCTATGGTGTTTCTGCGTTGCTACTCGGGTTACTGTTTGTGAAGAAATCCTGGGATCTTATTCGTCAACCCGAAGATTATCAAACCGCCCGATCGCTCTTTAAGTATTCTATTTTTTACATGATGCTGCTTTGTGGTGCCATGGGTATCGATAGTCTGCCTGCATTGCGATTAGTTGATACACAGTTAATAAGCTGGGCCAGCAATTGGATTCAAACCGGAGGTATTGGATGACTACTGGAATGAACACTGAGATCAAGAGCCAGATAGCCACGGCGATCGAGATTACCGATCTTCAGAAGAGCTTTGGGGACGTAGAAGCCGTAAAGTCCGTTTCGCTCCAAGTTCAAGCCGGGGAAATCTTCGGTCTCCTCGGTCCCAACGGAGCGGGAAAAACGACCACCTTGCGTTGTCTCTGCACCCTAGCAACGCCAGACGCCGGGACCATGACTATTTATGGCATCTCGGTGGCCCAGAATCCCCGTGCCGTTCGCAAAATGCTGGGTTACGTCGCGCAGGAAGTAGCCCTCGACAAAATGCTAACCGGACGAGAACTATTACAGCTTCATGCCGACCTCTATCATCTGTCTCGCAGTGCGGCCCAACAGCAGATTGAATCACGACTGACGATACTAGGTTTGCAAGAGTATGCCGATCGCCTTATCGGCACTTACTCAGGCGGGTTGAAAAAACGGCTCGATCTAGCCGCCGGACTCCTGCATCAGCCCAAGGTCCTAGTCCTAGACGAACCGACCAGTGGACTCGACATTGAAAGTCGATCGGTGATGTGGGCCATGATTCGACAACTGCGGGATCAGGGAACGACCATTTTGCTCACGAGCCATTATCTTGAAGAAGTTGATGCGCTATCCGATCGAGTCGCCATTATCGATCGCGGTACAGTCATCGCATCAGGAACCCCGCAAGATCTCAAACGCTCCGTCGGCGGCGATCGTGTGACCCTTCGCATTCGGGAATTTACGCCCAGGGAAGAAGCCACGCAGTTGCGATCGCAGTTATTAACAATGCCCTATATCAAATCAATCACACTGAATGAAATGCAGGGAAATGCCCTAAATCTGGTGGTTGATGCAGAAACAGACCTCAACAAGATTGATGTAATGGCATTACTGCAACAACAACTCCAGAATCAGCAACTTCCCCTCTTCGGAATTTCTAGGTCTCAGCCCAGTCTAGAGGATGTTTATTTGACGGCAACAGGAAAAATGTTAGAAGATAGTGCGACGGGCAGTTTTTAGAAACCGCATTAGGGAAAGCCTTGAGGAAATACCATGCCGGATTTAAGCGATCTTTTCGAGTTGGGCCTTGTGGTAGGCATTGGATTTGTCTCTAGCTTGACGACCGGGTTGACGGTGGCCTTTGCCTTTTGCCGGAAACTCCCGACCTATCAATTACTCTCTTCGTCATTTGTCATGGCGTTCGTAACCTGGTCCATCACCTCAATCCTGATTGCACCGCTTTTTCTCCTGCTGCGAAGTTTCTGGAACAATCAATGGGGAGAAATGTCTGAAAGTGGTCTATCTCTAATCGCTTTCATGGGAATAGCAGGCTTACTCATTGCGATCGTCGGCCTATTGCTCTGGCAAATGCGCAACCATGGAGTCAGACGGTGGGCAGTGGGGGAGCGGTTATTCCCTGAGGAGTCGTATCATTACTAGGCCTCATCGCCAACGTATACTTTTTAAAAACGGATACCTTCGATCGGATGGTCCCCGAGTTCTTCACCGCCTGCGTAGCGGCCTCCATGTCTATTGGCATTATTGTCGGGTCATGTGCCGGAGGAATGATTTATCATCAGACTAGATACTTGAGAAATTAAGAAATAGATTTTTAGGAGAATAAATTATGAGTCAATCTATTTTTCAACCTGAATTTGAAAAGCCTAACGTTGAGATCCTGGACAATCCGATCGCACCGACTGACCTCCTAACCGATCTTCAAGACGGCATTCAGGAAACCACTGCGCTGACCCGACGATTATTTATTCAGCTCATTCGGCGACCTTCAACCCTGATTGCAGGACTAATTCAGCCGTTAATGTGGCTAGTATTATTTGGTGCATTGTTTCAAAATGCACCGGAAGGCTTTTTAGGTGGGCAGTATCAGCAGTTTTTGGGCGCAGGGGTGATTGTGTTTACCGCCTTTGGAGGTGCGCTTAATGCAGGGCTTCCGGTGATGTTCGATCGAGAGTTTGGATTTCTGAACCGACTATTAATGGCTCCCCTAGTCTCGCGGTCGTCCATTGTATTAGCATCAGCAATTTTTATTGTTTCATTGAGCTTGTTGCAAACTGTGGCAATCGTCATCACCATTGCTTTACTTGGATCAGGATTGCCTAATCCATCAGGAATGGCCTTAATCTTAGCGATCGTTTCAGTATTGGTATTAGCCGTAACCTCGGTTTCACTCGCATTGGCATTCACATTAAAGGGACATGTTGAACTTATTGCCGTAATTTTACTCACAAACCTACCGCTCCTATTCGCCAGTACAGCCTTAGCACCGATCGCGTTCATGCCAACGTGGCTACAGTGGATTGCGTTGCTGAACCCCTTAAGCTATGCGATCGAGCCGATTCGATATGTCTATTCGCATTCCGATTGGGGAATCTTTTCAGTTGTGATGGCTGCTCCTTGGGGAGACGTATCAATCGGCGGATGTATTGTATTGCTGCTAGTGTTCGCAGCGGCAATGCTAGTGGGAGTCAGACCATTGCTCGGACGATCGTTAGAGTAAAATCCTCAAGATTAGGAATACCCGACATTTTCCAAAAACGCTACAATTAGCCTGCAACATCATAATGAGAGTAACTTTATGGCGAGTTTTTTGCATTCAGCATTGAAGATTTCAGCTCTAGTCTTACTAGGAGGCGTACTTTTCAGCAAAGTCGCACAGGCTAGCGACGCCTCTTCCCTGCAAAGCATTGGCACAGAATCCTCATCAGACCCGTTTTCCTCCCGTGGGGACAACACATCAAGCATGATGCAAATGATTCACCGAGTCATGCAGGGGGACAGCAACCTCGATCGAGTCGAACAGCGCGCAGCCCAGAAAGAAAACCTCACCGAAGCCACCTCAGATTTTTTCACCAAACAGCGCGATCGCTTAAGGACCACATCTCCTCCCTCATCAACTCTCATCAACCCTCAACCTCTAAAATTAATGCCCACCAGTCCCACTTCAGTATTAGGAGCAAGCGGATTAATAACGCCCATCCCCCAGCCAGGACCCGCCGACACGTTAGTCATTTTGGCCCCCACCCCACTCACGAAGTAACGCGGCCTTCGGGTGAGATTAATTCTCGCGAAAATGCGGCTCACCCATCTGAATCGGAAGGGCGATCGTAAACGTACTCCCTTCACCCGGAACTGACGTACAGCTCAACTTTCCCCCATGGTTTTCCGTCACAATATGGTGACTAATTAACAATCCCAAGCCCGTCCCCTTCCCAACTGGCTTCGTCGTAAAAAACGCATTAAACAACTGCGATC